>JAABUT010001155.1_pt1 | contig 32167 bp, 37 predicted proteins | sample 5559281 | NCBI WGS metagenome assembly JAABUT01 (sample SAMN10711880, study PRJNA513359) | rock metagenome | isolation source: Antarctica rocks | place: Antarctica: Victoria Land, Ricker Hills nord | collected 2016-01-04 | reverse complement strand
AAGCTCCAAGCCCTCTACAGTCTCCGATAGCACAGATCGTTAAGTCGAGGAATCCGTCAGGAACCCCCACCCACACAGGCCAAGACGCGAACCCTCGGCTTAACGCGAACCTCGGCGTAATCGTGGTGAGCGACCAGGCCGGTTAGGTCTTTGCCCTCGCGGTGCCGAGTCCAGATGCCCTGTGCGACGGCGTCGACGACCAACTGGCTGGTCATCGTGGTGGCCACGGACCAGCCCAGGATGCGGCGGGCGTAGGCGTCGATGACGAACGCGATGTAGCACCAGCCCGACCAGGTCGAGACATACGTGAAGTCGGCAACCCAGAGTCGGTCTGGTGCTGGTGGCCGGAAGTTGCGATCGACCAGGTCCATCGGCTTCGGGGCGCGTGGGTCGCTGATCGTGGTGCGCTTGACCTTGCCTCGCACCGCGCCAGCGAGCCCGAGCTCGGTCATGAGCCTTTCGACCGTGCAGCGGGCGATCGGGCCCTCGTGCTGGGCCCGTTCGCGGTTCAGCGTGAGCCACACCTTGCGTGCGCCGTAGACGCCGTAGTTCGCGGCGTGCACGACAGTGATCTTCGGCCTCAGCTCGGCGTCCCGCAGCTGCTGCTTGGACGGCCCGCGGGAACGGTGCTCGTAGTAGCTCGCGGGAGCGATCTTGCAGCCCAGCTCGGTGAGCTGCTCGCAGATCGACTCGACCCCCCAGCGAAGACCCTGCCCGTCGGCGTCTTCGTGGCGCTCACCGACGTGGGTGTCGATGAACGCCACGATCAACGCAGTGGCCGGTCGAGTTCGGCCGCGAAGAAAGTCGACGCCGCCTTCAAGATCGCATTGGCGCGCTTGAGTTCGGCGTTCTCCCGCCTGAGCCGCTTCACCTCCACTGAGTCCTCTGTCGCGACACCCGGACGCGAGCCGGCATCGACCTCGGACTGCCGACACCACTTGCGCACCGTCTCGGGCGTCCCGACACCGAGCAACTGCGCGACGCGAGTCATAGCGGCCCACTCCGACTCCTGCTCAGCCCGAACCTCAACGACCATCCGGACCGCCCGCTCACGCAGCTCGACCGGGTACCTCTTCGACGAACTCCCTGACATGACCCCAACCCTTCCAAGGAACGGAGTCTCCGGACATGCCGGGGCGGCTCAGTTCTTCCACATGCTCGCCGCTATGGCTGAGTTCGAGCACGACCTGATCGTCGAGCGCACCCACGACTGCTTGGCCGCGGCCCGGGCCCGTGGCCGCCAGGGCGGCCCCAAGTTCAAGATGACCCCGAACCGCGCCCGGCAGGCCCGGGCGATGTACGACGACGGCCAGCACACCGTCCAGGAGATCGCCGACACCTTCGGCGTCTCCCGCCCCACGATCTACCGGCACCGGCGGGGCGTCGCCGCTCCCGCGGGCACCACCGGCCGGCCCCACGACCTTGGGCGACCGGCCGGTGCCATGACCCCGACGGGTAGCCGCGGCCCGCGCTGACCCGCTCGACAGGAGGCCCTGCTTACGGGCGGACCAGCCTGGCTGCAGCAGGGTGGCCGCGTCCTACGGGATGGTCTCTGCGGCGAAGGGCCGTTCAGCCTGGATCCACCGTTGAGATAGGGCGGTTTGGCCTGTCGTAGAACGCGGATGCCCTGCTGTGTACGGAGAATGTGGCTTGCGACAGTCACATGGTCCTACCCAGAGGGAGCATCCGCGGGATGCAAGTTTCTCATAACCCAGCTCTGGTCTCCGCGGTGTTCGACGATCCGAATCTGGTGTCCTGCGCGGGCCTGGCGCCAGTGGTCGCCCTGGCCGAGCGGTGTGGCCTGACCGACCTGGTCGCCAGCACGCTCACCCTGCCGGTGCTTGGTGGGGTGAACGCGCACCTGAAGGTCCCCGCGCTGGTCGCCGGGATGGTCGCCGGTGCGGACGGCATCGAGGACATGGACCTGCTCCGGCACGGCGGGATGGACCGGCTGTTCGGTGGGGTGCGGGCCCCTCGACGCTCGGGACGTTCCTGCGGACGTTCACCTTCGGGCACGTGCGGCAACTCGACAGTGTCGCGGCCACGATGCTCGGCGAGCTCGCCCGCCGGACACCTTTGCTGGCCGGTCCCGATCAGGTCGCCTACGTCGACGTTGATGACACCGTGAAGGCGACCTACGGCTACGCCAAGCAAGGCGCCGGCTTCGGCTACAGCGGTGTGAAGGGCCTGAACGCGCTGATCGCGGCCGTGAGCACACCGCTGTCCGCGCCGGTGCTCTGCGCGACCCGGCTTCGCAAGGGCAGCACCAACTCCGCTCGTGGCGCGTCCCGGCTGGTCGCCGACGCGCTCCACGCGGCCAAGGCCGCCGGCGCGGGCGGCCCGGGCGGCCCGGGCGGCACTGGGCTGATCGTCTTGCGCGCTGACAGTGCCTTCTACAGCCATGACGTGATCGCCGCGGCCCGCCGGGCGAAGGTGCGGTTCTCCATCACCGCCCGCATGAGTTCAGCTGTCACCACGGCGATCGGCGGTGTCAACGAGGCTGACTGGACACCGATCAGCTACCCCAACGCGGTCTGGGACGACGACGAGCAGCGCCTGATCAGCGACGCGGAGATCGCCGAGATCGACTACACCGCGTTCACCAGCCGACGTAAGGCCGACCACATCCAAGCCCGCCTGATCGTGCGCCGCGTCACACGCCTCAACCCGAACACCAAGACACCCGCCGGCACCGGCGATGCCGGTCAGCAGCAGGAACTGTTCACTGCCTACCGCTCCGTGTTCACCGACAGCCCGCTGGTCTTGGTCCAGGCCGAGAAGACCCACCGCGCTCACGCGATCATCGAGCAGGTCCACGCCGACCTCAAGCACGGGCCGCTCGCCCACTTGCCCTCAGGCTCGTTCCAGGCCAGCTCCGCCTGGCTCGTGCTGGCCGCGATCGCGTTCAACCTCACCCGCGCCACCGGCTGCCTCGCTTCGGCGTTCCACACCCGCGCGACCACCGGCACGATCCGGACCCAGCTCATCAACGTGCCAGCCCGGCTCGCACGCTCAGCCCGCAAACTCCGGCTGCGCCTGCCCAAGCACTGGCCCTGGGAACCGGCGTGGACCCAACTGTTCGACGCGACCCTCGGACCACCCACCGCAGCCTGAACCCGACACCGCCGCAAGGCCCCAAACCAGACGTGAGTGGAAGAGCCGGACAGCCCGGCGGCTCCCACATGCCCAAGCCCCGAACAAGATCATCAAGCCAGCTCAGCGCGCCTCAGAAATCGACGCGGTGGATCCGGGTTCAGCGGCGCGAGTGCAGACGTTTTGCGGGGCGTTCGTCATGCGGTGTCGGGTACCCGGTCGGCGAAGGCACGGATGTCGCCGACCGCTGCCAGGTACAGGTCCGGCATGCTGGCGCGGAACATGATCTCGCCGGCCGGGCAGACGCCGGCGTTCATCCGGGCGGTCGCGTTCACCCCGGCCCGCACAAGCGCCCGGTAGTACTCCAGGCCCTCGTCGCGGAAGACGTCGAGCTCGTCCACAGTGATGACGTGCGGCGGAAGCCCGATGAATTCGTCAGGAGAAGCCCAGGACGGCCAGCACAGCGAGTTACGCGCGTTCGACCCGGTCGGGTCGTAGACGGAGGCCAGAACCGCGTTGGAGGAGTTGATGACGAAGTAGCCGTCGTTCTCCAGCAGCGAGGGGAACCGCTCGGCCATCTGGTCCTCGGTCCACCCGTAGGCACCGGAGATGTACGGCACCAGCACGTAGACGCCGTCGATCATGTGCAGTTGGCTGTCCCGCTTCGCGCGCAGCGTCATCGCCAAGCTGAGGTTGGCGCCACCGGACTCGCCGCTCACGACCAGTTTGGACAACCCGAGGCGCCCCCGGTTGGCGTGCATCCACTCCAGCGCGGCCGTGCAGTCGTCCAGGCCGGCCGGGAAGGGGTGGTTGCCGAGCACGCCCGAGGCATTGCGGAACTCAACGCCAACAACGACCATCCCACTGGCCGCTAGCTCATCGCGCCACCGGACGTAGGCGGGACCGGAACCGGACAGCAGCGTCATCCCGCCACCGTGGATGTGCAGAACACCCGGCAGCGTTCCGTCCATCCCGTCGGGACGGTGGATGTAGAGCGGCAGGTCGTCGCCGTCGGGACCCTTGATCGTCTCGGTGCTGTGGCTAATGCCCGGCACGGCCGGAAGACCGTCCACGAGGCCAGCGAACAGTCCCTCGAAGCCGGCTTCCGCCTCCGCGAGGTAGGCCAGGCGGGCCTCGAGAGAGTCCTGCGGGGAGACCGGAGCCGGTGCGGCACGCTGGTCGACCCCGTAGGGAGCCAGCGCGGCGACCATCCGGGGGTCAGCGCGCGGGTCAGACCGAAGCTCGTACTCAGGATGGCCGAGGCGGCCGGGCAGCGCCGGGGACGCCGCGGACGGCTCGATACTGGTCATGGCCCACTCCCCTGGGTTCGTGTGACCTAGGCAACGTAGCCCAGCCCACTCACCCCTGGGCTCCTGCCCGGCTGAGAATAAGACGCTGCAGCGGGTAGACCCGGTCGGGCAACCGAGGTCGTCAGTCACGGCGTCGTGCTGGTGCGCAGACCATGATGGAGCCCACCCGGCGTCGACCACCCGTCGCGCCCGTCGATCGGCTACCGCGCGAGACGGCGGCACAGATCCGGGCGCGCTCCGCTTGTCAAGCAGTCCTGCCAGCCCCCATCGATCTCAAATCCCGACGCTGCTGTCTCGCCAGCCGAAGTCTCACTACCAAGGAAGTGCAACGCCGGCCCGTGCAGCGGCGGCGTCTCAGAACTGCCCCAGCCGCATCCTGGCGAGACGCTGATACCGGACACGCCAAGCAGGACACGGCTGCCGCGGCCCGACCCTCGCGTCTAGACCTAGATGCTCTTGTGCCGCCAACGAGCGATTGCGGGACGTCCTCGAGAGCGGTGGGAGCGCCCGCTCATAGCCGATGAGTGCACACGGCGGAGCAGCGCGGCCTGGCACGCACGGAGCCACTTACTGGTCGCCCTCCGCCCGAACGCAGACGTCAGCGACTCCGACTTCTCCGGGACTTGCGCGGCCTGATGCGATAGCCACGTCTGCTCAGTTGTCCGTCGGCAAGCTCGGTGACCAGCCGGGCCTCGGCGTGCTACACCGCCCCGACCCGCCGCCGGGGACCACGACCTCGGGACGGTCGGCATGCCGTGCACCTGAGGGTGCGTCTGCTGCGCGGAGGACCGGGACCTTCAGTAAGTCCGAGATCGAAGCAGGACAGGTCCCTTCGCGTACCTGAAGATCGTGCCGGCGATCGACATCATGCCGCTACTGCAACAAGCGGGCTAGGACCCAGCCGGGACTCGACCCGCCTCACACTCCGACGCTGAGCCGGTGTACCGCGTGAGTCTGGCTTCAGTTCAGTCGAGGGTCACGGGCCAGGCGTCCGGCAAGTGGCAGTCAACATGATCGCGTCGCACCTGTGCGCTCTTCGATGCGTCGCCCGATCTTCCCGGCAATGGTCCCGAATTGTTGGAGCTGCGACGGACTGAGCGCATCGACAACCAGATCCCTCACCGCCTGAGCGTGGTACGGAGCGGTGGCGAGGACTTTCTCCCAGCCTGCCCTCGTAAGTACTGCATTCGTGGCCCGAGCGTCATGGCCGCACACCTCGCGTGTGATCCACCCCCGCCCTTCTAGGCGCGTCACGACATGCGAGAGCCGCGAGATCGAGGCACTGGCGCGATTGGCAAGTGCACTCATCTGCAGCGTCCGCTTGGGCGCCTCCGACAACGAAGCGAGGACGAGATAGTCGAACATGGTCAGGTTAGCCGTGCGGCGGAGGTCGCTCTCGAGCGCGGCGGGCAGGGTCATCAGGAGGCCTACGACCGACCTCCAGGACTCCTGCTGTCCAGCGTCGAGCCACTTTTCGCTGTCCACCGTCCGGGGTCTGCTCACAGCGCAACTCTAGCCGGTCAAGCCCCCTACTTGACGGGTCAAGTGTCCTGCATTAGCTTATCGCTTGTAGCGTCAACCAAATGCCCCGCCCCGCTAACGTGCGTCGGGCGCAAACTCGAACCCAGACAACGGAGAGTCATGCCCAATCCCACCGAAACCCTGGTTGAGCTTGCCAAGCTCGACGATTCCGCCCGATCGCTCCTGTTCACAGAGGGGCGTACTGCCAACTCCTTCAGTAGCCGTCCGGTGACCGATGAGCAGTTGCAGGAGATCTATGAGCTCATGAAGTGGGGGCCAACGTGGGCCAACACGTTGCCCCTGCGGATTGTCTACGTTACGACGCCCGAAGGAAAGCGACGGCTTTCTACCCACCTGCAGCCGGGCAATGTCGCGAAGGCGACTTCGGCCCCTGTCAACGCCGTGCTCGCCGTGGACAACCGCTATCACGACCAGCTTCCGCGGCTGCTGCCGTTCCGGCCCGACATGCACAAGATGCTGGAGGACAAGGACGCCTTGCGGGAGAGAATCCGTGACTTCGGCGGCGCCATGCAAGCGGCGTACTTCATCATCGCGGTTCGGGCAGCCGGTTTGGCGGCCGGTCCGCTGGGCGGGTTCGACCAGTCCAGTCTGGATGCTGATCTGTTCCCGGAGGGGCAGTGGAGTTCGATCCTGGTCGTCAACGTCGGACACCCGGGAGAGAACGCATGGTTCGACCGCCTTCCACGCTTAGATTACGAAGAGGTGGTACGCCGCTTGTAGCCGGACGGAGACGACTCGCCGGTCAGGCTCGACTCGGCTTCCGCGGTGTTCCCTCGGCCACAACCAGTTCGACAGATCGACCTGGTCCGGCCGACAACTGCTTGCCAGCGACGTTGCCGCTGGATACCTGAAGAACACCCAGAGAGGTGACACATGACTACCATTTCGATCATAGGCACGGGGAACGTCGGCTCGGCCCTTGGACGCGTGTTCGCTTGCAGCCGGGTCGAAGCGATGATCGCCAACACCCGCGGACCCGGTTCGTTCCCTGAACTCGCCGCCGAGGTCTCGCCATCGGTACGAGCGGCCACCGTCGACGAGGCCACGAACGCGGACGTGCTGTTCCTGACCATCCCTTTCCTGGCGGTCAGGGCATTCGGGGCCTCGCGGACCCAGTGGAACGGCAAGATCATCGTCGACGCCACCAACACGTTCTACCTGCCCAACGAAGAAGAAGTCCTTGCCGGGCGGTTGTCCACCGAGATCGTGGCCGACGCCTTCCCGGGCGCTGACGTGGTCAAGGCTTTCAACCAGCTACCGGCGAGTGTCCTTTCCCGCTCCCTGTCGGCGGAGGAAGGAAAGATTGTCATCTTCATCGCCAGTGACTCGGATAGCGGGAGCAAGGACGTCGCCGCAATAGCCGAGACACTGGGCTTCGCTCCTGTCGAACTCGGTCGAGTCGCTGAGGGTGGCCGCCTCATTCAGGCGGGAAACGCCCTCGTTCTACGCCACTTCGTCGAGCGCCCCATGTTCTAATCGGTGCCGACTCGACCGGATGACCCAAGGGAAGTCGCCGTGCAGTCGTTGCGGGGGGGGTCGGCGCGCGCGATCAGCCACGGCTCGATGTGGGAGCGCCAGTCCGGCACGATCATGTCGGTTCCGGGCGTAGCAGGCAGGGAGGAACCGGCCGAGGCCGGCGAGGGGTGTAGGCGAACAGTAATCCAGCCCAAGGGATTGGCACGCTGAGAGCACGAAACGCCCCGGCCAGAGCCCAGACCGAAGTCCTCCGGCCGAGACCCTTCCCAACCGCATCTCGACCGCGAGCCCTAAGTGGTTCGTCTTGTTCGATTACGGATGTAAGACCCGGGCTTCCCGCTTACCTCAGGCCGAACGCCTCAATGACGGCGAGACAGTCCTCGCGTCCGACGCGCAGGGGCCGGCCAGTGGCCCCCCGGGAACTGGTGAACGACTTCCACGGAGACGCAGCGGGTACGGGGAGACGCATCCTGCAGCGGGCCCTTGGCACCTGGTCCAGACCGGACGAAACCAACGGCTGACGAACCCCGATCACATCATGCCGACCGGGTGGGGGATGTCCTCCCGGATGGCGTGCAGGCCTGTCAGCGGCCCGTCGCCCACCTGCATGAGCCTGCCCATCCTCAGCGCTCCTAGGTCCACCGGCGCGTAACCGAAGTCCTCGACCACGGTCCGGAACTTGCGCTTTGCGTCCGCCTCGTCCCCGGCGTAGAAGAGGATCCGGCGGCCCATCGGGGTGGCCGGATCGGTCGCGATGACGGGGCCGTACAGGTTGTCGAACCGTGGTTTCGTGACCGCCCAGGTGGCGGGCGCGATCGTGGTCCCCACGGCCCAACCGGCACCTGAGACCGTGCGGATGCTGCGCAACCTTCCCCATGTCCAATTGCTGCGCAACGTCTCAACCTTGAGCCCGCACTGGTTCGGCATCGACGACGAGCAGTCTGTGGGTCAAGCGACGAGACACCTGATCCAGCTGGGGCACCGGCGGATCGCGTTCGTCGGTGGCACTCCTGACCTGTCGACAGGTGCCGCCCGGTGGCGTGGCTACGCCCAAATGCTGCGACGTGCAGGCCTAGCCGTGGAGCCGGCACTGAGCGAGCTCGGTCCGCCGTCGTCGGTGGCACACGGGCGCGCGGCAGTCAACCGGCTTATGGCTCTGCCTGACCCCGCCACCGCCCTCGTCACGGGGTCGGTGCAAGCCACCCGCGGTGTGCTGGAGGCGTTGCTCGCGCGCGGCACAGACGTTCCCGGCGAGCTCTCAGTGGTCGGGTTCGGCGACGAGGTGGGCTGGTCATGGTGGGGGCCGGGGCTGACCACGCTCTCGCTCCCTGTACAGCAGTTGGCCACCACGTGCGGGCTGTGGTTGCTCGATCAACTATCGGTCGTCGACGCCGCCTGTACAACAGCAGCAGGCGCCTACTCCTCGACGTCCCCCGGGACGCTCGTCGTCCGAGGTAGCACTGCCGCGCACGGCGACCGCGTCACCGACCCGCAGCAAGGACCGCGACCGGCCACGGACTGACCGCCGTGCCGAGGAGATGCATCGAAACGGGAGGTCCAAGTGCCAAGCAATCCGCTAACCGTTCTGCTCACCGACCGGGCGTGGCCCGACAACGACATCGAGCGCGAGACCGTCACCCGAGCCGGCTTCGAGTTCGTCTCCGGCCCCGCCGAACCGGCGTCCGCGGGGCTGATCGAGCAGCTGGTCCGAGAACACGTGCCCTCGGCGATCTTGACCTGCTGGGCTCCGGTGACGCGCGCGGCGATCCGGGACTCTCCTTCGTTGCGGGTGGTCGCGCGCATGGGCGTCGGCCTCGACAACATCGACGTCGAGGCCGCGACAGAGCACGGGGTCCTCATCACGAACGTCCCGGACTACTGCGTGGCGGAAGTGTCCGATCACGCGCTCGCGCTGGTCCTCGCCTGGACACGCGGAGTTGTACAGGCGGACCGAGCCGTGCGTGCCGGGCGGTGGGAGCCGTCCGCGACCCGACTACGGCGGCTCGGATCGTTGACCTGCGGGATCGTCGGGTACGGGCGCATCGGTCGCGAAACCGTCCGCAAGCTCGGCGCTTTCGGTTGCACCGTCGTCGCCACCGACCCCCAACCGCCCACCGATGCCGGCTCCGTCCGGTTCGTCGACCTGGACACACTGCTCGACATCAGCGATGTCGTCATCATGCACGCACCCTCACACCTGCGACGCAGGGACTGATCGATTCACCTCAGCTCGCCCGCATGCGTCCCGACAGCCTCCTGGTGAACGTCAGCCGCGGCGGTCTCGTGGTGAGCTCCGCCGTCAGCGCCGCGCTCGCACAAGGTCGCCTAGGCGGGGCGGCCCTCGACGTCCTCGACTGCGAACCCCAGGTGCCCCCGGATCTGCTCACGCACGAGGGCGTCGTGATCACACCGCACATCGCGTTCTCCTCGGATCTGTCCCTCCTCGACCTGAGGCGCGGTGCTGCCGAGGAGGTCGTACGCGTGTTGCGGGGCGAACCGGCCCGCTACCCGCGGAACGACCCGGCCGGGCACGGAGTACGGGCATGAACGCCCACCCGGCCATCGAGCGAGTCACGGCCCGGCAGATCTTCGATTCCCGTGGTCGTCCGACCCTCGAGGCCGACGTGAGGCTCGCGGACGGCACCCTCGGCCGGGCGTCAGTCCCGTCGGGGGCCTCAACCGGCAGCCATGAGGCGCACGAACTCCGCGACGGCGACCCGACCGACTTCGCGGGACTGAGTGTTCACCGCGCGGTCGCGGCGGTCGACGACGAGATCTCACCCGCCCTGCGCGGCCGCGACGCCGCCGACCAGAGCGGTGTCGACGCGACGCTGCGCGAGCTCGACGGGACCGCGGACCTCAGCAGACTCGGAGCGAACGCGGTCCTGGGCACGTCACTGGCGCTTTGCCGTGCCTACGCGCTGTCAGCCCGGCAGCCGCTCTACCGGCGCATCGCCGAACTCGCCGGCGTGCACACGCCGGTCCTGCCGATGCCCATGGTGAACATCCTGTCCGGAGGGCTGCACGCCGGACGTGGGATGGACGTGCAGGACTTCCTCGTGGTGCCGACTGCTGCGACCACCATCGGCGAGGCCCTGCACCAGGTCGCCAGGGTCCGCTCCTCTGCCACGGAGGTTCTGGGCGCGCGTGGCCTCCCGACCCTGCTGGCCGACGAAGGAGGGCTGTCCCCGGGCTGTGACAGCAGTCGGGCCGCGCTCGAGCTCATGGTCGAGGTGATCGAGACGGCCGGGTTGAAGCCCGGCAAGGACGCGCTGATCGCGATCGATGTCGCGGCACACTCGCTCGTCGCTCCGGACGGTCGCTACGTCCTGGCCCGTGAGGGGGTCGTCCGGACAGGCACGGAGATGATCGACATGATCGACGGCTGGGTGCGCGACTTCCCGATCCTGTCCGTCGAGGACGGCCTCGACGAGGACGACTGGGCCGGATGGGCGGCGCTGACCACCCGGGTCGGGGAGCGGGCCACGCTGATCGGCGACGACCTCTTCGCCACCGACGCAGAGCGGCTGCAACACGGCATCGACGTCGGTGCAGCGAACGGCATCCTGATCAAGGTCAACCAGAACGGCACGTTGTCCGGGACGCTCGAGGTTGTCGCGCGTGCACGCACGGCGGGATACGTCCCGGTCATCTCCGCGCGTTTCGGCGAGACCGAGGACGACTTCCTGGCGGACCTCGCGGTCGGGACCGGCGCCGGCCAGATCAAGATCGGCTCACTGCGGTGTTCGGATCGCCTCGCGAAGTACAACCAACTCCTGCGCATCGCCGAAGACGAGCGCGTCCCCTTCGCCGGCTCACCCACGTCCCGTGTACCCGTGGCGCCGTCGTGACCGGCTCGGGCTTCGACCTCGACGACACGAGCCTCGGGATCGCTCGCGCCTACCTGCACAAAGCCGGGCTCCAGGCAACCGGGGAACCCTCGACCTGGACAGCCCTGGCCGGCGGGGTGTCAGCCGACCTGTGGCGCGTCGACCTGCCGGGGCGCACGCTCTGCGTGAAGCGCGCACTGCCGAAGCTGCGTGTCGCCGACGACTGGCACGCCCCGATCGAGCGCAACTCCGCCGAGTACGGCTGGTTGTCCATGGCGGGCCAGCACGCACCCGCTGCCGTGCCCCGCCTACTCGGGCACGATCCCGGCGCCGGACCGTTCGTCATGGAGTACCTGTCGCCGGACACGCACCCGGTCTGGAAGGCCGAGCTCATGGCCGGGCTGGTCGACGTCGCCTTCGCCGGGGCCGTCGGAGACCTGCTGGGCCGCCTGCACGCCGCGTCCCGGCTCGACCCTGGCACACCGGCGCGTTTCGCGACCGACGCCAACTTCGCCGCGCTGCGTCTGGACCCGTACCTGCGCGTGACCGCCCGGCGGCATCCCGGGTTGGCGAACGTCCTCAACGACCTCGCGAACCGCACCGGCTCGATCCACCAGGCGCTGGTCCACGGTGACGTCAGCCCGAAGAACATCCTGCACGGACCGGCCGGTCCCGTCTTCCTGGACGCGGAGTGCGCCTGTTTCGGCGACCCGGCGTTCGACCCCGCCTTCTGCCTCACCCATCTGATGCTGAAGACCGTGGTGCGACCGGAACGCAAGGCGGAGTTGCTATCGGCGGCGGAGCGCTTCCACCACGCCTACTCGGCCCACGTGACTTGGGAGTCCAACGTGGGCCTGGACCGGCGGGTCGCCACCCTGCTGCCGGCGCTCCTGCTCGCGCGCATCGACGGGTCCTCACCCGTCGAGTACCTGACCGCAGACAACGACCGCGCGGCGGTCCGGGACTTCGCCACCGCAGTCCTGATCCGGCCCCCGTCGTCAACGGCCGCCGTTCTAGACCTGTGGGCGGCGAGCCGAACATCGTCCGTCCCACCTACCCGACCCGACCGGGCCCGTGCCCGCCCCAACACCACGAGGTAGAACATGAACACGAGCATCACCGATCAGAACTTCGCCTTGATAAGCACTCGCCGGTCAGCGGACGAACTCGAGGTAGCCGTGCGCAAGGTGGAGATGCCCCACGCAGTCGAGCAGGACGACATCGTCGTCAAGATGCTGGCGGCACCCATCAACCCCTCCGACATCGGATCGATGCTCGGTCCGGCGGACCCGGACACCGCACGGCGCGCCGACACGGACGCGGAGGGCGTCGTCCTTGCACGGACCGTGCTCCGCGTGCCGGGCGCCCCCGACGTCGACCCGGCCACGCTGGGAGTGGCCCGCCCCGTCGGGCTGGAGGGCACCGGTCAAGTCGTTGCCGCCGGAACCGACCCCGACGCCCAGGCACTGCTCGGACGAACGGTAAGCCTCATGGGTGCCGGCACCTACGCCCGATTCGTCAAGGTCCGGGCCATAGACAGCGTCCCGCTCAACGAGGGAACCTCGCCCACGCAGGGAGCCGCCGCCCTCATCAACCCCCTGACCGCCCTCGGCATGGTCGAGACGATGCGGCAGGAGGGGTTCACCGCGCTCGTACAGACTGCCGCCGCGTCCAACCTCGGCCAGATGCTGCAGCGGCTCTGCCTGAACGAGGGCATCGCACTGGTGAACATCGTGCGGCGGCCCGAGCAGGTCGAACTGCTGCGCTCGCTCGGCGCTGAGCATGTGCTGGATGTGTCCTCCCCGGACTTCTTCAAGGAACTGGTCGACGCACTGCACGCCACCGGGGCCACCTTGGCCTTCGACGCCGTCGGTGGCGGACCGCTGGCCGGCCGCATGCTCCTGGCCATGGAGCAAGCCGCCGTGCGGCGGGGCGCCAACTACCCCCACGGACCCCGCTACGGCACGAACGTGGTCAAGAAGGTCTACCTGTACGGCGGTCTTGACGCCAGCCCCGTCGCGGTCGACCGCCGCTTCGGGATGGCGTGGTCGATCGGCGGCTGGCTGGTGTTCGACCTCCTCGAGCGTGTCGGACCCGAACGAGCTGCCGAGCTCAAACGCCGCGCCGTCGACGAGATCACCACGACCTTCGCCAGCGGCTACGCCCGCACGGTCTCGATGCGCGACATCCTCGATCCCGACATCCTGCGCGCAGTCAGCAGGCGCGCCACCGGCGAGAAGTACCTCCTCGACCTCGAGGCGTCACCGGGGCACGACACGCCGTGAGCACGCATCGACCTGCGTGGCACGATAATCGATTAGCACCTCATCATCGATTTTCTTGACAAAAGAGTGACGAGAGATAAGTTTCGTGGTCGCAGCGGGTGGCGTCGTCACGTGCGCAACCGCGTCGCAGCCGCGTAGGGACAAGTCGGGATCTGGCTGCGTGGTCTCGAACGCCAACTGCAGCCTGAAGGAGATGCGAACCGATGACGAGCGCACCGCAGCAGCCCACCCAGCCGATCGTCGAACCAGCTGATGCCGAAAGCCATGTCGTGATCGTCGGCGCCGGGCCGACCGGGTTGACGCTGGCGTACCTGCTTGCCCGTAAGGGCGTGCGCGTCGCTGTGGTCGACCCCAACCGCATCGTGTGCTCCTACCCGCGTGCGACGCACCTCGATGACGAAACGATGCGCACCCTGCAGATGCTCGGTCTCGCCGACACCGAACAAGCGTTTCTTTGCATGGAGGGGATGGCTTACCTCGACCAGGACGGCGTTCCGTTCGTGGAGATGCTCATGCCGTCCCACGTCTCCGATCAGGGATGGCGCACCGACTACCAGTTCTTCCAACCCGACTTCGAGGCCCGTACTCGCGGAGCCCTCAGCGCCGATGACAACGTCGCGCTCTGGCTCGGCTGGCACGTCACCGCGCTGGCTCAGGACGACGGCGCAGCCCACGTCACGGTGACCGACCGAGCCACCGGCGACACAAGGTTGTTGCGTGCGTCCTACGTCGTCGGCTGCGACGGGTCTGGGTCATTCGTACGGCAGACCATGAAACCCGACATCGAGGACCTGCACGGCACGCAGCGGTCACTGATCATCGACATCCACGCATTCAAGCGCCCACGAGGGCTGACGAACAGCAGCGGGTTCGTGCTTTACGAGAACGGTGACCCGATCACCTACGTGCCGATCCAGAAGCCGATGCACCGCTTTGAGTACATGCTTGCACCGCAAGAGAGCAAGCACGACGCGGAGAACCCACAGTCGGTCTATCGCCGTCTCGCGCGTTGGCTCGACCCCGTCGACTACCGGATCTTGCGCACCGACGTCTACGAATGGCACGCCTACCTGGTCGAGCACTGGCGCTCGGGTCGCCTTCTCCTCGCCGGCGACGCCGCCCATGAAATGCCGCCCATGCTCGGTCAGGGCATGTGCTCGGGCATCCGCGACGCCGTGAACCTGGCCTGGAAGCTCGCCGCCGTCGTACGGGGCGCCGCCGACGATGCCCTGCTCGACACATACCAGAGCGAACGGCTACCGGCCGTGCGCCCCTACATCCTGGAGTCGGCGAACATTGCGAACGTGATCCAAGGGTTCCGGGCCAGCGACCACCGCCCGGAGCGCAGTGAACCCCATCTTGGCGGCCAGTTCCGGCCGCCGATCGGTCCCGGCGTGCACGACGACGCGGTTCCCTCTGGGGGCCGGTTGGCTCCACAGCCGCGCACGCCAAAGGGCGTGCTGTTGGACGACGCTGTCGGCTACAACTTCACCGTTGTCGGTGCCAAGGCCACGATCGCGAACGTCTCCGAGCGGACCCGTGAAATCTGGCGGCAGTTGGGCATCGCCGTCCTCGACGACACCCACCCCGACTTCGCCGGATGGCTGAACGAGTTCAGCGCCGACGTCGCACTCATCCGCCCGGACCGGTACGTATACGCAACCGCTGCCGGAAGCGTCGGACTCGACCGGATCACCGACAGACTCGCCGCAGACCTTCCCGCCCGAACAACGGCAGGCGTCCCCGCCGCAGTCTGACCCGTAGCCATCAACCGTCGCGAGCCGTCCCAGCGTGAGGTTCGCCCGCTTCCTTCGCAAGGGACACTCCATGGATCTGGGCATAGGCGGTCGGACCGCGCTCGTGACCGGCGCGAGTCAAGGACTCGGTCGGGCGATCGCGTTCGCGTTGGCCGAAGAGAAAGTCGATCTGACAATCGTCGCTCGGCGCCCCGACGTGCTAGAGGAAACCGCGTCCGAAATCCGAACCCGGACCGGCGCGTCCGTGACAGCGGTGCCCGCCGACATCGCCACGGTGGACGGGCGTGCTCGGGCGCTGGACGCATGCCCCCAGCCCGACATCCTGATCAACAACTCCGGCGGCGGCCCCATGGGCGACTTCCGCGGATTCAGCCATGACGAATGGCTGCGCGTCATCGACGCCGTGATGCTCTCACCCATCGAGATGATCAAAGCGACGATCGACTCGATGATCGAGAACCGTTTCGGCCGGATCATCAACCTCACCACGATGGGTATGCGGGTGCCCAACACCCTGCATCAGCTGTGCAACGGTGCCCGAGGTGGCCTCACCGCCTTCGTCTCGACGATTGCGAACGAGCACAGCCAACACAACGTGACCATCAACAATGTGCTGCCGGGACCGTTCGCCACAGACCGGATGAAGGTGACCAGCGAGTTCTTGGCGAGGAAGACTGGCCGCCCGGTCGAGGGGGAGTACGAGAGGCGGGTGCAGGAACATCCTTCCCATCGCTTCGGTCGGCCGGAGGAACTCGGTGCGACATGCGCGTTCCTGTGCAGCACGCATGCCGGCTACATCACCGGACAAAACATCCTGATCGACGGGGGACTGGCCAAGACGACGTTCTGATGCCGAGAACGTCGTGAACCCACGCAGTCACAAAATCCCGATCAGCCCGTCGGGACACCGCCGCCCCGCCGCCACCTCTGCCAGTCCTGGTCCACCATCCCACCGCCGTCGGACATCCTCTGCGGCGCATTCCGAGAATCGAGAGCCCAGCAATGTGCGAGGACTGTGGTGCCACCCCGTTGACCGACACAGCGGAGAGAGCGGGGATCTCCCGCCGCCGCCTGCTCGGTGCCACCGGTGCCGCCGTCGCGTCCGCCGGACTGATCGTCGCGACGGGCTGCACTGCCGGCGCAGCCCCCACCGCCGCTCCAGCGCCGCGACGGGACCAGCCTCGGCCACCGCTCGAGCTCGTCCTGCTCGGCACCCTCAGCGGCCCACCGGTAGACCCCTTCCGCAAGGGCACGGCCAGCGCACTCGTCGTCGACGGCAGCACCTATGTGGTCGACTGTGGGCGCAGCTCGGTGACCCAGTACGTCGAGGCCGGGCTCCGGCTGAACTCGCTGCGCTCGATCTTCATCACCCACCTGCACGCCGACCACGTCGCGGACTACTACAACTTCATCATGCTGGGCGCGGTGCCCAACCGGTCCGGCGACGCGATCAAGACGATCGACGTGTACGGCCCGGGCCGCGCCGGCGGGCTGCCCCCCAAGTTCGGTGGTGGTCAGGCGGCAACGGTGAACCCCACCAACCCGACCCCGGGAATCGCCGACCTGACCATGTCGTGCACCAACGCCTTCGCCTACAGCACTAACGTGTTCCTGCGCGACTTAGGGCTCCGTGACCCCCGCAGCATCACTACCGTCCACGACATAGCGGTGCCCGATGTCGGCGCCTCGTACCAGAACACCGCCCCGCCAATGGCTCCGTTCGTCGTCATGCAAGACGACAAGGTAAAGGTGACCGCGATCCTGGTCCCCCACGGCCCGGTGTACCCCGCGTTCGCCTACCGCTTCGACACCGCCTACGGCTCGGTCACCTTCTCCGGGGACACCACGTACAGCACCGCCGTTCCCCGCCTGGGCGCCAACACCGACATCCTCGTCCACGAGGCACAGGACCTCGAGGGTTTCCAAGGCCCGCCCGCCCTCGCCGACCACCTGCGCAAGTCCCACACCGATGTGCAGCGCGTCGGCGAGATCGCGCACGCAGCCAACGCCGGGCAGCTCGTGCTCACCCACCTCGGCAGCGCCCACAACCCCATCCCCGTCCCGCAGTGGACGCGATGGGCGCGGCAGGGTTATGGGCGGCGCGTCACCGTCGGTGGCGACCTGCAGCGCATCACGGTTTGAACGACTTGATCACGAGAAAGGGGCGCCGACCGGTGCCGGCTGCCAGCAGCACGCGTGCCACTAACCCCGGCGTATCAGTAGAGCCCTTTGCCGAGATCGGATGATCTTGAATGCGTCGGCGGCGATGTCGAGGCAGCGGCGATCGCCGGCGCTGGGTCCGGTGTCTCCGTGCTCTTGGTGGGGTGGTGCGAGTGGTGGTAATGGCTGTCAGGCCGGGAGCGGAATCTGCCGCAGGCGACGCAGGCGGGTGAATGCTTTGGCCAGGGCCAGGGCCAGGGCCAGGGCCCAGGGCCAGTGCTCGGCCAGACGCAGGAACACTTGGCGCTGGCCGCGGGTGATCCGGGCGGCGGTGTGCAGGAGAGCCGATACCGCAACGTCTTGGGTTCGGCGCGGTGCAGCTCGGGATCATCGGTGAGCAGCATCGACTGGGTCAGGGCGAGCAGGTCCGCGGCAATCAGGGCGAGCTCGCCCCAGACGGCGTTGATGTTCTGGTGCCGGGAGGGCAGGTGCCCGAGGCCGGTGTCCTTGCCGGTCCGGATCCGGTCCTCGACGCGTGCGTGCGCGCGGTGCCGGGCTTCGAGAAAGGCGAGCTGCCCGCGGGGTGTGTTGGTGGTGAAGGCCTGGTACCGGTAGCCGTCGCGGATCTCGAACGCGTCCAGGGTCGCACCGGGGTGCGGCAGTTCGCGGCGGACGATGACGCGCATGCCGGGGCAGTCGGTGGTCCACTTGCTCAGGTCGAGCAGGCCGGTGACCTCCACGACGGCGGCGTGCTCACGCAGGTCCCCGTCGGCGTCCGACGCTGCCTGCCAGGCCCAGGCCGGGGCGGCCTTGATCGCGGTGCGGATCGCTTCGGTGACGGGATAGCCGACCGAGAACTCCAGGCCCTGCGCCGAAAGCGCGCTGATGAGGGCGTGGGAGTAGCCGGCGCCGTCGGCGCGGATCAGGATCGGTTTGCTGCGCCACCGATCCGGCAACTGCGCCAGCGCCTGATCGATGACGGTGAGGTGATCGGCGGCGGTGTTGCTGCCGGCGTTGCCCGGCCGCAGCACCGCGGCCAGGGCTTCGTTGGTGTTGTCCAGCCACGCTCCGAGAGGGATAGCCAAAGCCGCCCTTGAAGTTGCCGCGAGCGCCTTCTTTGTCCGAGTGCGCCGTGACCAGCGTCGCGTCCAGGTCGATCACGACCTGGCTGATCCTCTTGCCGGCGGCGCGGGATGCCGGCAGCTCGGTGCCGGTGAGCTCACCGCGGGCCAGCCAGACCCGGTCCCGAGCCTGCGCCCGGCCCTGCCGGATCGCCGCGAGCATGCCGGGGTCGGCGGCGATGCCGGCCAGCACCCGCCAGATCGTCGGAATCGACGCGACCGATCCGGCTGGGCCGTGCAAGCCCTGCTGATCGGCGAGGGTCTGCACGTCACTGATCGTGACAGCGCCATCGGCGATCGCGACCGCCACATCAACCAGCACCCGGCCAGGGTCGTGACCAGCGCGGCGTTCCCGGAGGCCGTCGGTGGCCTCGCTTAACGACGCCGTCAGACCGATCCGGTCCGCGAGCTCAGCCAGCAGCACCGTCCCGGCATGCGACACCACCCCCCCGTCCCGTCACACGTGATGGTCGGCGGCGTCCTGCTCGTTGTAGGTTGCACCTGCGAAGTGCCTCTCTCGTTGAGTCTTCTTGTCCCTCAGCAAGACAAAAATCCTAGCAAAGACAGGCACTCTCGCACTTCCAGAGCCCGTGTCGGGCCCCAAGATCAGATCGCTACTGCAACAGCGGGGCTAAGGGTCTTGATCTCAGGCGGTCAGCGCATCAGTGGATGCCCACGGTAGCGACTTGCGAAGAGGCGCCACGGCAGGCGGTGTCTTCTGCTGTCTATCCCCAGAAGATCGCATCGGCACGTGTGTCGAGGTAGTCGAGGAGGTCTTGGAGGCGGGGGCTGGGCTCGAGGGGCTGGTAGCGGTGGAACTTGAGGTTGCGGTCGCGCCAGTACAGCGTCCAGAGGCCGGTGGTCTTGGTGTGGTGCAGGCGTGCGATCGGGAACCGGGTCCACTCGGGGCCAAAGTCCTCGCGCCAGGGGGGTCGGCACTCGCAGATCGTGAGGTGGCGGGCGGCGATGTCGCACTCGACGCGGATCTCGCCGCGCAGCCGCTGAGGGACCTGGGCGGCGCACCACCGTTGCGCGCGAGCGACGTCGAGCTCGGGGAGTCCGCGGCCAGCCATGCGGGCCATGGTCGTCACCAGGCCGGCGCGTGGCTACCCGAGCCGCAGCCGGCCCGGCTCGAGCAGCCCGAGGGCCGCTGACGCTTCGGCGGGGGTGGCCCAGCCGAGCACCCGGCGGGGCCGGTGGTTGAGCTTGGTGGCGATCGCGTCCACGTCGTCCTGGGTGAGCGCGGACAGGTCGGCCTTCTTGTGCAGGTACTGACGCAGCAGTCGGTTCGTGTTCTCGCTCGTGCCGCGCTGCCAGGGATCGTGCGGGTCGCAGAAGGAGCATCGCATCGATAACGCAGGACGCCCCGCCGCGGCGGACCCAGAGGGCGACCTACAATCGGCCGCATGGGGTCCGGCACCTGATGGCTGGCTACGACCTGAGCACCGACAAACTCTACGGGCGCGTGACCAAGCACAAGGGACGGGTCGAGGTTCTCGCGTTCTGCCGCTACTTGCGCAGCCTGCACCCGCCAGAGGTCGCGGATCGCGATCGTGCTCGACAACTTCAGCCCCACCGCTCGACCAAGAAGGACCCCCGAGTCGGGGACTGGGCCCCGACAACAACGTCAAACTCGCCTACGTCCCGTTCTACGGCTCCTGGCTGAACCGGATCGAGGCCCAGTTCACCGCACTACGCTACTTCGCCCTTGATGGCACCGACCACCCGAGCCGCACCGAGCAAGCCAGCATGATCCGGCGCTACATCGCCTGGCGGAACCGGCACGCAGCCACCCACCCACGGCTACGTGAGGTCGCCGCCAAGGCCGAGACCATCAAGAGGGCGAAGGTTGCCTGACGCGGCACTAGCCACGCAGGTGGACGAACGGACAAGCGGCTGCCGCTGGTGGTGTTCCAGGCGCCCCATGAGCTGGCTGGGCGGCATGTTCGCGAGTCGCGGCTCTCCGCATCCGGCACGCTGTCACGACCGCACGCCGCCGGCGGGCATGGGGTTCATCAGGTCGCTGGTCAACAAGATGTCTGTGGTCCGTCGGATATGGGACTCCAACAGACTGGTCGCGAGCCCGATGTCTCTAGAGATCGCTGCGTCCGCGATCCCGGCGTGCTCCTTGTGCACGTCGCGTTCTTCCCGCGCCGCCGGCCGAGCCCACCGCCGATAGATCTCGGCTGAGTCGTAGGGCCCGAGGCGTAATTCCATCAGCAGAGGGCTTCCGCAGCCGGATGCGAGCGCGGCGTGGAACCCAGCATGGGCGTCCGACCAGGCATCGGACACCTCGTCCTCGATACCAGGCTCGTGCAAGGGCGTCTTCCCAAGCTGATAAAGGGCGGCGACGACGGAGGTCTCCCAGGCCAGGTCGGCGTGCTCGACAGCCCAGCGGAGCGCGAGGTTCTCGACCTCAACTCGGACCCTGGTCAGGTCCTCGAGGCCTTCACGGTCTATCGGTACGACGGAGAAACCGAGCCGGGGTTCGGAGCGGACGACCCGTTGCTCGGACAGACGGGTCAGCGCCTCGCGAACCACGGAGAGGCTAACGCCGAACCGCTGGCACAAGGGGCTGACCTTGAGTCGGGTGCCGGGCGGGATTCGCGTGGAAAGGATGTCCGAGCGGATCGCCTCGTACACCGTCAGCGAGCGGGTCGACCCCCGCTTACTGCTCAGTCCAGCCATGGGCAGAGTGTAGCGATGCCGATCGATCATAGGCTATCGGTAAGGAATGAGCATAGGCTATCGGTAAGGAATGAGCGGGACTATCGATCGTGGAGCGGCCATGTGTCGACACGACTCGCCTGAATACGCGCGTCCCCGGGTAGGGCTGGTGCAAGCAGATCCACCCAAGGCGCCGCTTTGGCCGCGGCCGAGGGCCCGGTCTAATTGGCCATGGCCTGCTCGATCGTGGTTGACCGATCCCGCTACCGGGCCTATACTATCGATAATAATGCACATCGTGTGATTACGGCGTGTGTATGCGCCACGTGACGTACGACGCGGGCCACGGCGCCCGCGTCGGCATTCTCGACGACGGGCAGGTGGTGGACCTCGGATTCGACGGATCGATGGTCGAGTTCATCGCAGCCGGAGCGCCTCGCGGGACCTGCCGAGGGCCGGCCGACTTCCCGCGACTCCTCGCCCCGCTCCGTCCCCGTTCGATGCGCGACTTCCTTCCGTTCCGCGGACACCTGGACCGCGCATTCAAGCGGCTGCACCGCCCCATCCCGGACGAGTTCTGGACCGTCCCCGCTTACGACAGGCGATGCCTGACGCGGTCATCGGGCCCGGCGACACGATCCCGTGGCCCGCCCACACCGATCGGCTCGACCATGAACTCGAACTGGCCTGAAGAACGAGCCGCCGTCACTGAACTGCAACCGGAAGTGGCGACCCTGAATCCGTGTTCGAGCCGACCCAGAGGGAGATCCTGATGTTCGCTAAGCGCTCGCACGCTCTGAGCACCGTCCCCACCAACGGGCCGGGACCGGTGCTCGCGTTACGAGACGAGCTTCACGCCTACCAGGTGCATCCCGAAGAACTCGGCTTGGCACGGGCGGCGGGTCCGTCCGCCAACGACCCCGAAGACGGGTGGAACGGCCAAGGGTCCTTCTTCTACCCCGGCCGACTCGAAGCAAGAGATGGTCGAGTACGCGGCGGCCGACCCGATGCCCAGCAGAGGGGCACTCACGAATCGCGTCCCCAGGTGTCCATGGGATGACGGCTCCATCCGCGTCCAGATCAGCTGTCCGGCGTTAGGGCCGGAGATCCTCGAGGGTCCCCGTCCGGGTTGGACAGCCGTCCAAGGAAGCGAGGCCCTGGCAGAGGCTCGAAGTCGAACCCCGACCACCACGTAACAAGCGAAAGGAAGTCTGCGGCATGCGTATCGCCAACCTCGACGGTCGCCTCGTGCTCAAGTTCCCGGACGGCGCCGCCGACGTGGAGAAGGCCAGCAACGGGCGGTTCGGCGCAGACCCGCAGGCCGTGTTCGCCTGCTGGGACGAGTTCGTCGCTTGGGCAGGCACTCTCCAGGCCCCGCTCGTCGAGCCCTTCGACCCGCGCCTGCTCAAAGCGCCCGCCCCGTGCCCCTCGCAGGTCTTCGCAATCGGCTTGAACTACGCCGACCACGCGGGCGAGAGCAACATGCCTCTACCACCCGAACCGTCCGTGTTCACGAAGTTCCAAACATCGATCGCCGGCCCCAACGACGAGGTCAAGCTACCGACGGCGACCGTCGACTGGGAAGCGGAGCTGGTCGTAGTCATCGGTCGCCGCGCCCTGAACGTCAGCTCGGCACTGGCGTGGGACCACGTCGCTGGTGTTACGGTCGGACAGGATCTTTCCGAGCGGGCCCGTCAGCTTATCGGCACGCCGCCTCAGTTCAGTCTCGGCAAGTCATTCCCGGGCTTCGCGCCCATTGGCCCCGAAATAGTCACGCCCGACGAGCTGTCCGATCGTGAGGACCTCGAAATAGGATGCAGCGTCAACGGCGAGACCGTCCAACGCGGTCGCACCAAAGACCTCATCTTCTCCGTGTCCACCCTCGTCGAGCGGTTGTCCGCGATCCTTCCGCTGAACCCCGGGGACATCATCTTCACCGGTACACCCTCCGGCGTCGGCCACGCCCGATCGCCGAAGCGTTACCTCGCGCCGGGCGACGTCCTGGAGACCTGGATCTCCGATGTCGGGCGGCTACGCAACACCTTCGCCGAAGGCGCCCGGCACGTGTCCAACGTAAACTGAACGTCCTGGAAAGGAAGCAGTCCATGCCTCTTCACAACTTGAACTCGGTCACCGTCGGAGTACCAGACGTCAAGGCCGTGCGCAGCTACTACGAAGACTTCGGACTCACCGGCGAAGCAGGCGGCTGGATGTCGACGAAGGACGGCGGGAATCAACTCCGTCTCACTGCGGCGCCCCGACGGCAGTTGCTCCAGATGGAGATGGGCGTCGACGACCCTGACGACATCGCCCGCATCGCGGCACAGCTCTCAGCCATGGACGTCGCCGTCCCCCGCGTGTCCGCAAACTCGGTGACGGCCGTCGAACCAGTCACCGGGGTGCAGGTCACCGCGCAGGTCACTCGACGACTGGCCCAGCGCCCGTCCCCGCAAGTCCCGTACAACGAACCGGGGCGCATCAAGCGGCGCGAAGCGCGTGCCCCCGGCATCCTCCGTCGGGACAAGGTACGGCCCCGCAAGCTCGGGCACGTCGTGATCGGCTCGACCGACCAGGACACCTCCCAGAGGTTCTTCGCGGACGGGTTCGGGTTGAAGGTGTCCGACCAGGTTCGTGACGCCGCCGCCTTCATGCGGTGCTCGTCCGACCATCACAACGTCCTGGTCCAGAAGGCCCCGATCAGTTTCCTGCACCACACCTCGTGGCAGGTCGAGGACATCGACGAAATCGGACGAGGCGCGATGGGGATGCTCGAAGGCAACCCCGAGCGCCACGCGTGGGGTCTAGGACGCCACTTCATCGGCTCCAACTTCTTCTGGTACCTCAGGGACCCCGCCGGGACCTTCTCCGAGTACTACTCCGACCTCGACTGCATCGTCGACGACGCGCTGTGGACCCCACGCGTATGGGAGGAGGACAAGAGCCTCTACAGCTGGGGACCGCCTCCTCCGCCGTCCTTCATCAACCCGGAGGACCTCGCCGCCCACATGACAGGAGCCCATGTTGTCGCCGGCTGACCCGAACTGCGTCGGAGCGATGGACGTGCAGAAGTTCGCGTCGCTGAACTCGCTTTGGCTGCCGAGGCGACCGAGCCCGCGGAACAACTCGAAGAGTAGGAGGAAACGATATGAGCCCGTACAGCGACGGACTGACCTGGGGTGAAGGTCCCCGATGGAGTGACGGGGCGTTGTGGGTTTCGGACACCCAAAAGGGCGGGATCTGGACGGACAGCGACGGTACCTGGACCTTCAAGCCACTGGCGGCACAGTCGAACGGACTGTGGTTCCTTCCCGACCGCCGCCTAGTGGGCGCGATCATGCGCGAGAAGAGGGTCGGGCTCTGGGACGGCACGGACTTCGGGTCGTACGCCGACCTGTCAGCGGTCGCCGTGGGACCCCTCGGCGACATGGTCGGCGATCGCCACGGCGGTCTCTACGTCGACGATGTCGGCTACGCCGCCCACCTCGGTGAACAACCACGGCCAGGCCGCCTGATCTACGTCACTCCGGACGGGCGGGCGACGGTGGCCGCAGAAGATGTCGAGTTTCCGAACGGGCTGGCGATCATCGACGACGGCCGGACCCTTGTCGTCGCCGAAACGTGGCTCAAGCGTCTGACCGCCTTCACCATCGCTGACGACGGACGGCTCACCGACAAGAGGCTGTTCGCCGACCTCGCCGCAGTCGTGCATCCCGAAGCGCGACCGGACGGGCTCTGCGCAGCCCCGCATGCCGTCTGGGTCTGCACGCTCACAGCCCACGCGGTCGCCCTCGTGGACCAATCCGGCCAGCTGGCCCAGATGAGCACCGGGGACGGCTACCCGATCGCGTGCTGCCTCGACGCGGACGGGCGACTCCTCGTGACCGTGGCCGACAGCGGCGGTGTATCCGTCATGGACGCAGTCGCCAACAAGACCGTGAAGACCCACGTCGAGGTCTACGAAACCGCCGCAGCCCGCTGAGGAGGACGAGCCTTGACAACCGTCGGCGACGCAGAAGTGCCCGACCCCGCGGCAGACCCCCGCACCCTCGAAGAGCTCATGCAGGACCTGCGCGGCGTGCAGCTGTACATGATCCGGATGGACATGCCGCATCCCGTGGACTCGCCGATGGACTACCTCGCCCCACACCTTCGGGAACACATCCTCTGGCTCGAGACGCAGGAGAAGAACGGTGCCCTGTTCCTGTCCGGCGCCAACGCCGCCGCCGACAGATGGGACGGGAGCGGCACCGCCATCATCAGGGCACCGTCCCTTGCCGCGGCGGTGGCCATCGCCGTAACAGAACCGTTCCATCGCGAAGGTCTGCGCACGAACACCGTGCACGGCTGGCTGCTCAACGAAGGAACCGTCCGACTCACCGTCAGCCTGTTCACCGATAAGTTCACCCTCGGCTGATCGACAGCCGTCGGCAAGAAGATCGACGTGTCCCGTCCGTCCGTCAGGACGGTGATCCTCGCGAGCATTCGCCCCGCTGGGATGCGAGCCGGTTGTCTGGCACGCCACCGGTCTGGCCGGGCTTCCCCGGTCGATGCTGTCCACCCCGAGCCTCCAGTCGATCAACGGGAGGGCGCCTTCGGGCTGTCCTCGACGGTGGGCGACTCAGTCCGGACGGGCTGTGGACCGCGCTGAGGCCGTAGAGGAACACGACCGCCGTGTCGGCGACTCCTGTCCACGTAGCCTGCTGCCAGCCGTGGACGGAGGACTCCTGGGCCGCTCGGACGAGGCCTGCCCTTCGGGTCCGTGGACCGCTTGGAGGGCGTGGACGATGCCCTTGCGGCTGCGTCGTAGGCGTGGTCCGTGACCGCGCCGAGACGGGCGTCCAGGGAGCTGCGGTAGCCAGCGGTGAGGACCGCGCCGAGCGGCGATGACGGCGTCGGCCAGGTCGAGGTCACGACCGTCCGCGGGCGGCGCGGTCTCGAGGTCCGGAGCTGACCGAGGGGAGGGCACGTCGGGAGGTGCCGCGGGTGACGTCGATGGTCTTGCGGTGCGCGACGGTGACCAGCCAGGCCTCGTCGTTCGCGTCGACGGGCAGGGCGGGGTGGGCCGTCAGGGCCGACAGCAACGTCTCGGACCAGGCGTAGTCGGCGTCGTGTCGCCCGACGACGGCTTGGCAGACCCGCAGCACGGTCGCGCCGCGCCGGTCGATGACGGCTTCGAACGGCTGCTTGCTGGTCACACCCGGGCGACGTCCCTCGACCGTGAACGCGAGGTCACCCCAGTATCTCCGGCGACCGCACACAGGTGGCCGACGTGGACGCGGCGAGCGTCATGGCAGGGGTCGGACGCACCGACGGTTGTGGCTGACCGTCAGTCCACGACCTCGATCTGGACGGCGGTCCGAGCACTGGCCATGTGTCGCAGCCGTCCAGCCACTGCCACGTGGCTCGGGTCGTCGACGTAGGTAGCGAAGCTGTCCTGTCCGGGACAACAGCGACGATCGCGAAGTCGCCGCCCCCCGGACGCAGCCCCACGTTGCTGCCGAACCGGTACGACGAACCCGCCGGAACCGGACCGGGCAGCGCCGCGAGTTCGTCCACGAGCGCCGCGATGTCCGGCTCGGTGACCCAGGTGGCCCAGGTGAACGTCACCACATTCATGATCACCAGTCGGCCTCCCGACCGATGCCGACAGCATCGTCCACGGTCCGCCTGTCCCGGCCAGGCCCGACGGCCGGCCCGGCATGGACCGTCACCTGCCCACGAACTGGGCGTCTCTGCGTTCGAGGAAGGACTGCAGCCCCTCCCGGCCGTCCGCGGTGTCGAGCAGCCGCAGGACCTGCTGGTTCAGTCCCGCGAAGGCGGCCCCTTCCCCTTCGGCCCGGGCGAGATGCGCCGAGGCGAGCGTCGCCCGGACCCCGAGCGGCGCCGACCTGTCGCTGATCCGCTGCGCTATCTCCAGAGCCCGGTCGAGCTGGGCACCTGGCACCACGACCTCCTGCACCAGGCCGATCCGGAGCGCCTCCGCTGCGCTGTACTCCTCGCCGGTGAGCAGCCAACGCATCGCGTTCCCCCAGCCGCAGTCCCGGGGGAGCCGGACGGTCGCGCCGCCGAACGCGAAGATCCCACGGTTGATCTCCATCTGTGAGAACCGCGCGTCCGACGAGGCGATTGCTATGTCCGCGGCGAGGGTCAGTTCGATCGCGAGGGTCATGACCCAGCCTTGGACGGCGATGACCAGGGGAGTCAGCCACGGGCCGTCCCGGCGCCACGGGTCGCGTCGTCCCGGTTGGTCGAAGTCCAGGGCCCCTCGGGCGATTTCGGGGCCTACCTGCGCGAGGTCCAGACCGCCGGTGAAGTGCCTGCCCCGACCGAACAGGACCCCGCAGCGGACCTCCGGGTCGTGCTCGAGGCGGTGGTAGGCCTGGGCGAGCTGGTCGATCAGTGCAAGGTCGAACGCGTTGTACTTGTGTGGCCGGTTCAGCCCGATGATCAGTACGTGTCCGCGGAGCTCGGTCGTGACGACGCCGGCCTCCGCGAGGCCCTCATCGGGCGTCGAAAGCCCGCTCGTGTCCTCGCTCACGTCGTGCTCTTGCGTGTGAGAGCCGACGCCTGCTGTCCACCCCGCCGGTCGTCCAGACCGGTGCGTCCTGCCCGACGGGCACGCGACTGGTTCTGCTCAGGACCCGTCATGCCGCTGCCCCTTCGGGGCCGCGGCGGTGGACAGCCGAGGCCTGACGAGGACCGGTTTCATGTCTGGTTCCAGGAGGGCGGCGGGCGCGTCGTCCCAGGGGTGCGTAGTGATGACCCTGTCCGGATGCAGGCGGCCCTGCCGCAGGAGCTCCAGGACGGCAGGCAGGTGTGGGCGGACACTCGCGGTACCCATCGAGAAGGTGATGTCGCGCTTGTAGAACTCCCACAGCGGCAGGGGGGTGTCGGCGAAGAACATGGCGGCGTTGGACAGGTGGCCGCCCGGCGCGAGGCAACGAACCGCCTCGGCGAGCATCTCAGGTTCCCGCGCCGCGCCGATGACGACCGGGTAGGCCCAGTACTGGTCGTCGGCGACGATCTCAGACTGGGCGTGGGCGCCGAGTGTCCGCGCGACCTCACGACGCTGCTCGTCGGTGTCGACGAAGTCGACCCGGCTGGCGCCGGCCGCCAGCGCCTGGTCGACCGCGAACAGCCCGAGGCTCGGCAGGCTGCTCACGACGAGAACGGGCGCGCCCGGATGCTTGGCCAGACCGCGTGTCGCGGCGATGTAGCCCTCGGTGAAGTTGTCACCGGCACTCGCCGCCCACGCCGGGTCGACCCCGACCGGAACCCGGACGAGCATGCCGTCGGCGAAGGGGACCCGGACCTGCTCGGAGAACAACCCGCCCCAGTCGCCGGCGATCGGCACGCCGTAGCCGGACATCCGCGGCACAGCCGAGCACGCCGCCGACAACCCACGCCTGCACTCCGGGCACACGCCGCAGCAGATGTGCCATGGAACGACGACGACGTCGCCGGGGACCACGTCCCTGACCCGGTCACCGACCTCGACGACTTCCGCGACGCACTCGTGCCCGATCGGGAAGCCCTCCCCGAACGAAACGAGGCCGCCGATGATCCGACGGTCCAGGTCGCACGTCGTCGACGCGATCGGCCGGACGATGGCCTCCAGCGGCCCGCCTGCCGTGAGGTCCGGGGCCTCGTGCCAGGCGAGTCTGCCGACCCCCTCGAAGATGAGTGTTCTCACGCGACCTGCCTCTCAGCTGTCCGGATCCACGGCCGCCGGTACGCGCCCGGCGGCCGTGGATCCGGACGGGGCCGTTCTCGGAACCGCCGCACCCTGGTCGAGATCTCAGGCGACCGGCGGTTCGGGGAGCCGTTGCCCGCCCCGCATCGTGTGCTTCGCGGGATACTGCGCGACCGCGAGCTCGATGTGTATCTCTGGCGTGTCGGTGTGCCTGCTCCACGTCGCGCTGATCGTCTCCATCAGCCGCCGGATAGCCTCATCGCTCCTGCCCGCGCGGATGTGGCAGATGATGACCGTGTCCGTGGTCCGGGCGCCGTGCCGGTACGTCGATCCTTCCGGCAGGTCGTCGAACGTGACACTGATCAGGTCCTCGGGGGACCGGATCGACGCGTGCACGTCCGCGGTGATCTGCGCCGCGAGGCCGGCTTTGGCTGGTTCGTCCAGCCCAGCGGGGTTGCGGCACTCGATGATTGGCACGACAGGCTCCCGGGGGTCGGTTCCGGACGCGAACGTACGGCCGGGTGGCTGGGCCCGCGTCCATGGACCGGACGCGAAGTGCACAGTTCGGCCGGCGCCGTGTCAGGTCCGGACCGTGCGCCGGTACTGGCTGGGTGTCAGCCCCGTCTGTTGCCTGAACCGGTTGCTGAAGTGCTGCGAGTGCGAGAAACCACACGCCAGCGCGACCGATGCGACGTCGCGGTCGCTCCCGGCCAGCAGCTGCCGGGCCCGGTCCAGGCGCACGTCCAACACGTACTGCCGCGGAGTCGAACCGAGGCTCTCCCGGAACGCGCGCAGGAAGTGACGGGGGCTGAGGCCGCAGGCCTGCGCGAGCCCCGCCACGGTCAGCGGCTCGTTCAGGCCGTCGGCCACGAGCCGCTCCACCAGGCGGACGTTCCCCCGGGACAGGCCGCCCCGGTACACGGGCGGTTCCGTGCTGGTCGCGCCCAACCGTGCCAGGCACGCGGCGGTCTGCAGCGCCCATCCCTCCGCGTACATGGCGAAGTGCGGGTCGGGGTTCGTCGCCTCGGCCGCCAGGCGCGCCAGGCTCCGCTGGATCCCGGGGTCACCGAACCCGACGAGCGCCCTGGTGAGCAGGCGGGTCCCGTCCCGTGCGAGCGCCGACTCGTCGATGAACACCAGCAGGTAGTCGCTGTGACCCCCGACGGTGGTGAACCGGCCGTGCACCGGGACCGCGGCCGGAACCAGCACCAGGTCGGTCCGTCGCGAGAGCGCGACGGAGACCCGTTCCTCACCGACGTGCAGGTCAAGGTCGGTCACTCCGGAACGCAGCCACAACAGCGCCGCTCTGGACTGACGGAACTCCCAGTGGAGCGACTGGCCCGTCCGCCGCCGCAGCACCTCCACCTGCACCGCCCCCCCGATCTGGACCGTGGCGGCCACGAGCTCGCCACCCACGACCCGAACCGCGTCGTCACTCAACGGTTCCCCCTTCGTGGCGCGCACGCAGGCCGGACCTGCTGCGTTCGGGAGCCGGACAGGTAGGTGTAGGCATCCCCGCATTGTCCACGTTGCCTACTCACCTTCGGACTGCACAACCCCCGGGCGTCGGAATAACGCGGGGACGCCCGTACAGGGCCGGCTAGATGTGGATAGCCCAGAGTCGACAAGTCGACTGGCCGGCCGCGCGCGAGTCACCCGGGAGGATTGTGCGCAAAGGCACCGCGTCGCCCGAAGGCGTCCGCAGCCAGTCGTCGGACACGGCCGGCACGCCGCCCGTGCGTCGTGCTGCTCCCCGACCGGCGGGTCGACATCATGGGCAGCGAGTTGACCGTGCCCGGCGCCCAGCCCCGCTACATTATGTGGGTACGTACTCGGTTTGCACATCTCCGTCTGACGGCCAAACTTCGAAGGCAATTGACAACATTGAATGCGCGTTCTATATCTACGACGCCAAAAACAGTGCAGGTGAGGCACATCCCATTGACCCTCAAACTCATCGGAGACTCGCAATGACGCACCCGGAGAACGACTCGGCGCGTGACCTCGCCGCCATCGCGCAACTGATCGCCCACTACAACTTCGTCACAGACAAGAATGACTTTGTGGGCTGGGCTGAATGCTTCACGGCCGACGGAGTCTTCAACGGCGTGTATGACAGCTTCTCCGCGAGGGCGGAAGTTGACCGGTTCGCATCCGAGGCGCACAAGATCATGAAGACCATCCCGAATCTCGGCACTTTGTCACCAACATCTTGACGGAGGTCGAAGGGACACTGCGCATTCGCAGTGCTTCTTCCTGATGACTTCAACAAAAGCGCCTGGCGAGTCAGTCATGGCCATGGTTGGCGAGTACGAGGATAAACTACTCAAGGTGGACGGGCGTTGGTGTTCAGCGAACGCAACGTTCGGATCGATGGCAAGGCTCCCTGAACCCAGAACTCCTGACATGGGGGCCGGGTAGGTCGCGGACTTTGGTTGCTGCGTAGCGGTTTTCGGGCGCGTTGTTACCTTGGCCTGCTCATGGCGATGAGATGATTGCTGCGTGAGCAACAGTGGGTCCAGGAAGGGGCGTGTGACCCAACCGGTGCTGCCGCTGCTGCCCGCTCAGGCCCGTTCGGTCGGCGCGTCAGCGGGTTTGCTGGAGGGTCCGGACGGCGGCGTGGTGCTCGTGTTCGGGCTTGCGACGTACAACTACGCGGCGGCGACCAGGCCGGCCGCAGGTTGGCTGCGGTACAGCTGGTAAGCACCAGGATCGCCGCGGCGACCGGCGTCGCCGCTGCGTTCGGTATCAGTCGGGCCAGGGTGTGGCGGTGGGTGGGGGCGTTCGTCGAAGGCGGGGTGCACGCGCTGGTACCGGAGAGGCCCAGTCCGCGGCAAGCGAGCAAGCTCACCGAGGCGCTGGCAGCGCGGATCGTGGCACTGGAGGCGACCCGCCGGACCGCGCCCTCGATTGGTCCAGGCTGAGCCCGCTGGGACAGAGTACCCACCGGTCTCCAGCTGCAGTACCGGCCTCCGATGGCACGACCTCCTGTCAGATGCTCGGTGAGTCGCTGCGAGGTTGACGGCGGCTTCGAGGAACCTGTAAGCGCTTCTTACTCGAGCACCGCCGTTGCTAGGCGTCAAGTACGCCTGCCTCGGCAGGGTTAGCCCCGGTCTTTCAGTAAGGCCATGATCGGCAGTCGATGATCTTGGAACTCAGGGAGGCTGGGTTCGGGCAGCCGACAGTCCCGGCGCGGTGTCCGGTGTCTCCGTGTTCTGGGCGGGTGCTGGCTG
>JAABUT010001154.1_pt1 | contig 32189 bp, 27 predicted proteins | sample 5559281 | NCBI WGS metagenome assembly JAABUT01 (sample SAMN10711880, study PRJNA513359) | rock metagenome | isolation source: Antarctica rocks | place: Antarctica: Victoria Land, Ricker Hills nord | collected 2016-01-04 | reverse complement strand
GCCGGAAGTCGTGCGGGTCGACCCCGAGCCGCCGCTCGGTCTCGACGATGTTGGGCGCGACGAGCACCAGCCGGCCGGTGCCCTCCTCGGGCAGGAACACCTCGTACTGCCCGAGGACCTTGCTGCTCAGCCAGGCCAGGACCGTGCCCATCTGCAGCCCGGTGAGCCGCGCGGTCACGCCCGCGGCGACGGCGTTGGGGCGCTTGCTGAGCAGCGTCTCCGCCAGCGGGTCGAGCACAACGCGGAAGCCGTCCACGTTGGCCGCCGCCCAGCCGGCGCGGTCCACGACGGTCGCCTCGAGCACCGGCCCGGGCGGCACCAGGCCGGTCACGGCGCGCACGTGCTCCTCGGCCTGCACCGCCAGCGCCCGCAACTCGGCCACCACCTCACCGGCCTCGGCCCAGCTGACCGTTGGCGGTGCGGGCGCGAGCCGGCGGGCGGTGCGCACCGCCAGGTCGTAGTCGATAGGGCTCGCCATCGGGCGAGGGTACGTCGGGCCTGCGGTCGCCTCCCGGCGGCGGGCGCCCGCCGGGCGGCTGGCCGCGTCTCAGCGGCAGCCGCAGCCGGCCAGCACGGCCGCCAGCCGGTCCAGCGCGGCCTGGGCGTCCAGGGTGGCGCCGACGGGAACACCGTCCGCAGTGAAGTCGAACGCGAGCAGCCGGCCCTCCCGGGTGCGCACCAGTCCGGCGAGGGCGCCGACCCCGTCCAGCGTGCCCGTCTTGCCGCGGACGCTGCCCGCGGCCGGCAGCGACAGCCCGCGACGGAACCGCTTGGCCAGCGTCCCGTCGAAGCCGGCGACGGGCAGCCCCGAGAGCAGCGGTGCCAGCCGTGGTTCGCGGCCGGAGGCGACCCGCGCCAGCAGCCGGGTGAGCGCGGCGGGCTGCAGCCGGTCCAGGCGCGACAGCCCGCTGCCATCCACCAGCGCGACGCCGTCCAGGCCCAGCACGTCCCGTACCGCCCGGGCGGCGCCGGCGAAGGTCGCGGGCTGACCGCGGGCGAGCGCCACCTGCCGGGCGAGCGCCTCGGCGATGTCGTTGTCGCTCTCGGTGAGCATGAGCTCCACCAGCTGTGCGACCGGCGGGCTGTCGACCCGGCCGAGCTCGCGCGCGCCCGGCGCCGCCGTCCCTCGGACCACCGCCGCCTGCCCGGCCGCTCCGACCCCCAGCAGCCGGGCGAGGGCCGCGCCGGCAGCCAAGGCCGGGTCGGAGACCCGGGGGCGGTCACCGGGGCGGACCCGGCCCTCGTCGACCGACAGCGCGCTGACCGGCGAGACGTTGCCGCTCGTGACATAGCCCGGGCGCCATCCGGGACCCAGCCGGGGGCCGGTGAACAGGCGGTCGTCCACGAGCACCCGCCCGACCCGGGCGCCCCCCAGCGCGGCGAGGGTCTGTGCCGCGAGGTCGCTCAGCCGGGCCGTGCGGGGGTAGCCGGGCCGGGCGGCAGGCCCGGCCAGGGTCGGGTCGCCACCGCCGACGAGCACGATGTCGCCGGGCCGTGGACCGGCCAGCACCCGGGTCGCCAGCCGGGCCGTGGGATCGACGGCGGACAGCACGGCCACGGCCGTCACCAGCTTGGCCGTCGAGGCCGGCAGGACCGGCGTACGCGCTGCGCTCTCGAGGACCGGGCTGCCGCTGGCTGCGTCGACCACCGAGATCTCGAGTCGCCGACCGAGTGCCTGGGCGCCGAGCGCGGGACGGAGCGCGGCCCGCAGCCCGGCGCCGGACGGGACGGGAGCCCGCGTGGACGCCGGCGGCAGCAGCGCCGCCCGGGAGGGCTCGGGCGACGCGGCGACGACCTCGGACGCGGGTGGTGCGGCGCTGCGCCGGCTCAGGCCGACACCGGCTCCGGCGAGGACCGCGACACCGACCAGACTCGCGACGACCCGGCTGCCCGTGCTGCGGAACACACCGCCCTCTCCCGTGGCGCGCTCGCGCCGTGCGCGACACTAGGCCGTCCGCGGGAACGTGCAGGGAGAGGCCGGTCGTGGAGTTCGACGTCACCATCGAGATCCCCAAGGGCCAGCGAAACAAGTACGAGGTGGACCACAGCACGGGGCGCATCCGCCTGGACCGGATGCTGTTCACCAGCACCCGCTACCCGGCCGACTACGGCTTCGTCGAGGACACCCTCGGCGGCGACGGCGACCCGCTGGACGCGCTCGTGCTGGTCGACGAACCGACGTTCCCGGGGTGCCTCATCCGTTGCCGCGCCGTGGGCATGTTCCGCATGACCGACGAGGCCGGCCCCGACGAGAAGCTGCTGTGCGTGCCGACGGGCGACCCCCGGCTGGAGCACCTGCGCGACATCCACCACGTACCGGAGTTCGACCGGCTGGAGATCCAGCACTTCTTCGAGGTGTACAAGGACCTCGAGCCCGGCAAGTCGGTGGAGGGCGCGACGTGGGTCGGGCGCACCCAGGCCGAGGCCGAGGTGACCCGCTCGCGCAAGCGGCTGGCGGACAACCCGGACGCCCTGCACCGGTCGGGCTCGCCGGACCGGTAGGGCCCCGACCCGACGTGGGCTGGTGTCGTCATCTGCATTTGACCCGCCGGCAACCCCCTCGCCCCCTGCACCGGCGACGCTGCTCGCATGAGCCCGCGCCGCCGTCCGTCAGAAGTCCGTCCATCGCACAGAGCAGCGCCGCCCGACGGCTGCCCCGTGTGCGCCCCGCGCGACTGCGGGTGCCCGTCGCACCGCCCTGCCGACCCGGGGCCGCGGAGCGCCGAGCAGGACTGGACCCCCTGGCTCACCGCCCTGGCAGCCAACGCCTGACGCGCGAGGCCCCCGGTCCCGCCGGCGGCGACCTGCTGTCAGCGGGCTCTGGCCCGCGGGTGCTCCACGCCGTACGACGCCCCACCACCTGCAGGCCGGCGGCGTGCGCGTCCCGGACCAGTGAGGTCGGCCTCGTGGTCGCGCCGGATGCGGTGCGCGGGAACAGCTGGGTCTTGTCCGGGCCGAGCGAGTCCGCCGCTGTCCCTGCGGTCGTGCGCAGCTCGGCCAGGGTGAAGTCCTCGGTGAACCAGCCGGTCGCGGTCACCCCGTCCACGGTCTTGGTCGTACGACGGTCGGCGAACCGCGGCCGGGAGGAGACGTCGGTCGTGCCGGTGATGTCGTTCTCGTGCCGGGCGACGAGCTGGTGGTCCTTGGTGGAGACCAGGTCGGGCTCGATCACGTCGGCGCCCATCCGGACGGCCAGGTCGTAGCTGGCCATCGTGTGCTCCGGCCGGTAGCCGCGGTGGCCGAAGGCCGACGTTGGGAGGGGTGGCAGCACCACCCGAGCAGCGCCGGCGTACGTCCCGGTGGCGGCGGCGTGTCGCTGCGGCTACGGGCAGGCAATCGTCGGTCTGCGCTGCCCGCTGCTCCTAGGCTGGCGCGGTGAGCGGGGACGAGCAGCCGGCGCGCCTGGAAGCGGAGGTGGACGCCCGGTTCCTGCTGGCCAACGAGCGCACGCTGCTTGCCTGGGTGCGCACCGCGCTGACGCTGCTGGCGGCGGGTGTGGCGGCCCGCCAGTTCGGCACCGTTGCGGGCGCCCGCACCACCGTCGCGGTCGGGCTCGTGGGGCTCGGCGCGGTCGCGGCCATGACCGGCGCCGTCCGCTACGTGCGCGCCGACCGTGCGCTGCGGGTCGGCGCGCTGCCCACGACCAGCCGGGCCGGGCTGGTGGTGGCTGGAGCGGTGGCGGCGCTCGCGCTCGCGCTCACGGTCGCGCTGCTCACCGGCGTGGACCGCTGACCCAGACCGACCGGCTGCTGCCGCGGCTCAGCGGGCCGCCAGCGGCTCCTCAGGAGGCAGCCCGAGCGCCTCGCGCACCGCCTGCACCCAGTCGGTGAGGCCGACCGCGTTGGGGTGCAGGCCGTCCGCGAACTTGCCACGCCAGGGCGGTCCGGTGCGGGCCCACAGGTCAGCGAGGAGCAGGCCGCGCGCGGCGGCCCGCTCACGCAGCAGGGCGTTGGCCACCCGGGCCTTGTCCTCCTTCAGCCCCCGGGGCAGCGTCGCCACCAGCGCGCCGGGCGGCAGCGCCTCCACCAGCTGCCCGAGCCGGTGCAGCAGCTCCGGCAGCGGCGTGCGCCGCAGGTCGTTGCCGCCGACGACGGCGCTGACCAGCCGCGGGCGGACTCCGGCGGCGCCGAGCTCGGCCAGCCGCGGCAGCTGCACCCCGAGGACGTCGGCCACGACGGCACCGGACCGGGACAGGTTGAGGACCTGCCAGTCGGCTCCGTCCCGCCGTTCCAGCAGGCGGCGGACCCGCGCGACGTAGCCGTGCTCGATGCCCGCGGTTCCGACCGCCTGTGCGGTCGAGTCGCCGAGCACCACCCACAGCGGCGCCGTCCCCGGTGGCGACCGCAGCACATGCTCGTTGGCCCGCTCCCACGCCTCGGCGTACACCGGCACCTGGTCCAGGCTGCGGCGCACCGGCGGCAGCAGGCGAAGCAGTCGCTCGCCGAGCCGGCGTGGCGGAGCCTGCGGCACGGGTCCTCCCAGCTGGTGCGACGGATGTGGCTCTGAGGCCACAGGTGGGCCGAACGGGTCAAGCCGGCCGCGCAGCCGGACGAAGTCTGCAGGGTCCGGCCGCCGAAGGTCGCCGCCGACCCCCCAGGAGAACCGCCATGTCGCGCCGCCGCGTGCTCGCCGCCGTCCTCGGCACCGTCCTGCTCGTCGGCGCGGCACCGCTGCTCGCCGCGCCCGCCTCGGCGGCCACCGTGCCCACCGGCCCGGACGTCTCCCGCTGGCAGCACCTGTCACCGCTGAACTGGGCAGAGGTGAGCTCGTCGGGGGCGGCCTTCGCCATCGTGAAGGCGACCGAAGGACCGTCCACGACCAGCACCTGGTTCAGCCGGGACTACGCCGCCGTGAAGGCCAACGGCATGGTCCGTGGCAGCTACCACTTCGCCCGGCCGGCGCTGCCCGTCTCGACGGCCCTGACGCAGGCGCGGCACTACGTCGCCGTGCTCGGGACGACCCGCGCGGCCGGCGCCCTGCCGCCCGTGCTCGACCTCGAGGAGAGCGGGGGCCTGTCCCAGGGCGACCTCGTGAGCTGGGCGCAGACCTTCCTCGACGAGGTCCACGCGCTCACCGGCCGCACCCCGGCCGTCTACACCTACCCCTACTTCTGGCAGACCGCGCTGGCGGACTCGGCGGCCTTCCGCCGCTTTCCGCTGTGGGTCGCCAGCTACGGCACGGCCCGGCCGCCGAGCATCGGCGGCTGGCCGACCTGGACGCTGTGGCAGTACACCGACGCCTCGCGCACCGCGGGCATCGCCGGTGGGGTCGACTCCTCGAGGTTCAACACCGCCACCGGCACCCTCGCGTCCTTCGCCGACGGCGTCCCCCGGAGCAGCTGGCCGGTGCGCCAGCCGGCCGCGCCGGTGCGCGTCTCGGCCGGCGTCACGGGGACGACGGTGCAGGTGCGCTGGGTGCCCGGCGACGACGGCGGCGCCCGCACGACCGCCTTCCGGGTCCTGGCGAGCACCGGCGGCAGCACCACCGTCTCAGGCTCGGCGAGCTCGGCGACGGTGTCCGGGCTCCCCGCCGGGCACCAGGTCAGCTTCCGGGTCGTGCCCGTGAACCCGGCCGGCACCGGCGCGACCTCCGTGGCGAGCCCGACCGTCACGACCGCCGTGCCGACCACGCTGAGCAGCACGCTGTCTCCCTCGACCGTCCTGACCGGGGGGGCGACGACGCTCACCACCCGCCTGACCCGCTCCGGCGGGACCGCCCTCGCGGCACGCGCCCTGCGGGTCTACCAACGGCCCGCGGGCAGCACCGCGTGGAGCTTCGCCGCCTCGATGCTGACCGACGCGACCGGCCGGGCGCACTGGTCCGCGCGTCCCAGCCGCACCACCGCCCTGCAGGTGCGGTACGCCGGAAGCGCCGCTGAGCGACCCGCGACCTCGACGCGCACCGTCGTCCTCGCGCCGGTCGTGACCGCGCAGCTCGCCGCGGCGGCGGTACGGCTCGGCGTGAGCACGGCGCTGCGCGGAATGCTGCGGCCGGCCTTCCCGGGACAGCTGGTCTACCGCCAGGGCTACTACAGCGGCGCCTGGCACACCTGGGCCGGCACCCGGACGAGCGCGACCGGCACCTACGCCTTCGCGGTGAAGCCGACGGTTCGCGCCGTCAACACCTACCGCGTCTGGGTGCCAGCGAGCAGCACCCACAGCGCGGCGGCCAGCCCGACGGTGCTGCTGCGGGTGTCCTGACCGGCCTGTCCGGCCGCCGGGCTGTCCGGCCGCCGGCTAGGCCTGCTCGCGGCCGGCCGGCCGGTCCCCGGCCGCCGGGTCGGCCTCGGCGGGCCGGCCGGAGCCGCCGTGGTCGTGCTGGTCGTGCTGGTCGTGCTGGTCGTGCTGGTCGTGCTGGTCGTGCTGGTCGTGCTGGTCGTGCTGGTCGTGCTGGTCGTGCTGGTCGTGCTGGTCGTGCTCATGGTCGTGGTCGTCGACGGCCACCAGGTCCTCGAACACGCGGCGGAAGTCCAGCATGGCGTTGCGCACCTGCTCGGTGGTGGCCTCGTTGCTGCGACTGAGCCGTTCGACGTCGTGCGCCGCCCGGTAGTCCTCCACCACCCGCCCGTGGTCGACCGACAGCAGGCCGGCCTGCCGGTCGAAGTCGCCGGTCGGGTAGCCGCGCTCCTCCATGAGCTGGGTGACCAGGCGGTCGGCCTCGCCCAGAGCGGCATCCGGGTCGTCCACGAAGCGCGACTGGGTCCCGGCCCAGCTGGTGAGGTAGCGCTGACGGGCCGGCTCGCTGAGCGGCCGCAGCGCCAGCTGCTCGCGCTGGTCCTTCCGGTCGCGCAGCTCGCGCTCGGCGTCACGCCGCTTGCCGCTGGAGTCCACGGTGCGGTCGTACTCGTCGTCCCCGAAGGTGCCGCGCAGCTGCTGGGACCGACGGCGCTTGGCGGCGGCAGCCACCAGCGCGAGCACGACCAGCAGCACAAGCACGACCACCACCACGATGATCAGCGTCTTCATGACCGACCTCCACCCGGCGGGCCACGGACGGGCACCGACACCCCGTCGTGCCCGGCTGCCCGCACCGCTACACCGAGCGGCCAGCCGGGCATGGTCACCGGGGCAGGGTGCCGGAGGGGATGTCTGGCATCGTGGGGGGCACGGACAGGGACGCGCCGCGCGTGCGATCGGCGCGTGGACGGACGCGGCGGCAGGCGGGAGGCAGGGCAGTGGGCGGGCAGGCGACGGGGGTCGGGCAGGCGGCGGGGGGCCGGCAGGCGACGGGCCGGATGAGCACGCTGGGCCGTAACCTCGCGCTCGACCTGGGCACGGCCAACACCCTCGTCTACGCGCGCGGGCAGGGCGTGGTGCTCGACGAGCCCTCGGTGGTGACGGTCGACAGCCGCACCGGAGCGATGGTGGCGGTCGGCGCGGAGGCCAAGGCGATGATCGGTCGCACCCCGCCGTACCTGCAGGCCACCCGTCCGCTGCGCGACGGCGTGATCGCCGACTTCGAGTCGACCGAGCGGATGGTCCGGTTCTTCCTGCGCTCGGTGCACCGCAACCGGCACCTGTCCAAGCCGCGCGTGGTCGTCGCCGTGCCGAGCGGCCTGACCCGGGTCGAGCAGCGCGCGGTCGAGGAGGCCTGCTACCTGGCCGGCGCCCGATCGGTGCGCCTGCTGGAGGAGCCGCTCGCCGCCGCGATCGGGGCCGGCCTGCCGGTGCACGAGCCGACGGGCAGCATGGTCGTCGACATCGGCGGCGGCACCACCGAGGTCGCCATCATCTCCCTCGGCGGCATGGTGACGGTCCACTCCACCCGGGTGGGGGGCGACGACCTCGACGCCGCGATCGCAGCGCACGTCAAGCGGGAGTACTCCCTCGCCATCGGGGAGCGGACCGCCGAGCAGATCAAGATCTCGGTCGCCTCGGCGTTCCCGGCGTACGACGCGCTGGACGTCGACGTCCGGGGTCGTGACCTGGTCTCCGGGCTGCCGAGGACGGTCACCCTGACCAGCCGCGAGATCCGGCGCGCGATCGAGGAGCCCCTGAACGCGATCCTGGACACCGTGCGGGCGGCACTGGACGAGTGCCCGCCTGAGCTGGCCGGCGACGTGATGGACAGCGGCATCACCCTGACCGGCGGCGGAGCGCTGCTGCGCGGCCTGGACGAGCGGCTCCGCAACGACACCTCGATGCCGGTGCGGCTGGCGGCCGCCCCGCTGACCTGTGTGGCCCGCGGAGCCGGCGCGTGCGTGGAGTCGCTGGAGCAGGCCGAGCACGTGTTCGTCGCCGCCGGCTGAGCCGCCCCGCGTCGCGTGTGCCAAGGTGCCCGGATGGTCCTCGAGGTCGCTGTCTTCGACGTCACGTCCGGCGCGACGGCCGACTTCGTCGGGGCGTACGCCGAAGCGCGGGCGCTGGTGGCGCAGACACCAGGCTGCCGCTCGATGCGCATGACGCGCGGGGTGGAGACCCCGACGCGCTTCGTGCTGCTGGTGGAGTGGGAGTCGGTCGCGGACCACGAGAGCTTCCGCTCCAGCGAGCGGTTCGGCCAGTGGCGCGCCCTGCTCGGGCCGCACTTCGCGACAGCGCCGCAGGTGGAGCACTTCACCGACGCGTGATGGGCACCGGGGCCGCCGGGCGGGTCACCGCGAGGAACTCCGACTGCCAGTTCTGCAGGGTGCGGATCCAGAAGTCGGCGGAGGCGACGCTGTGTCTGGCACCGACCGGCGCGCCGGCGTTGATGCCGCGCCGGAGCGCCGAGCCGCTGCTCAGGCAGTGCGGGGCGGTGGGACGGTCTGGCCAGCAGCGGCCATGCGCGCGGCGAGGAACGCACCGACCGCCACCAGCGCCTCGCGTCCCTCGCGGACCACGGCGAGCATGCGCAGGAAGCCGTGCACCTGGCCGTCGTACGCCAGGCGATGCACCGGCACGCCGGACGTCTCCAGGCGCTCGGCCAGCGCGAGGGCCTCGTCACGCAGCGGGTCGAAGCCGGCGGTCAGCACCAGGGTGCTCGGGAGCCCGGCGAGGTCCTGGGCACTGCTGTCCACCGGGATGTCGGTGCTGCCCGTCGGCAGGTAGTGCTGCCAGTACCAGCGCATGCCGTCGGTCTCGAGGTTGTAGCCGGTGGCGTTGTCGCGGGCGGACGGCGTGTCCAGCTGGGGCCGGACCACCGGGTACAGCAGGGCCAGCGCGGCGAGCGGTACCTGCTCGCGGACCGCGAGTCCGGCGGCGAGCGCGGCGAGGTGGCCACCCGCGCTGTCGCCAGCGACGGCCAGCGGCGCCGGGAGGCTGCGGAGCACCGTGAGCACCTGCTCGACCTGCACCGGATGCCGTGCCTGCGGCGCGAGGGTGTAGCCGACCGAGACGACGGTCGTCCCGGAGCTGTTGGCCAGCGCGCGGCAGAGCGGGTCGTAGGTGTCGAGCGTGCCGACGACCCACCCGCCGCCGTGGACGTAGACCGTCGTGCCGTGTGCCCCCTCCGGCCGGTAGGTCCGGACCGGCACACCGTCGCCCACCCCGTCGCCGACGACCCCGTCGACGACCTCGGCGACGTCCTCGCCTGGGCCCGAGAGCACCGCTGCGCTCGCCACGTGCGCCGCCCGGGCCTGCTCGGGCGTGCCGTCCTGCAGGACCGGGGCCGCGGCGGCCCGGAGCCGCTCGAGGAAGGCGGCGGCGTCCGCGTCGAGCTCAGCCACTGCGCGGCCCCGTCGTGAGCACGGCCGAAGGGTAGGCGTGGGCGACGGCACCCGTCCAGACGGCGCCCAATCGCTGCGCCGGTCAGCCCATCCGCAGGTCACTACGGTGGCCCCATGCGCACCGGGGGGCTGCCGGACTCCAGCCTGCTCACCGACGCCGTCCGCACGCTCTCCTCGGCCGCGGACGCCACCCAGGTGCTCGACCGCCTCGCCCGGCTCCTGGTCCTGCGGTTGGGTGACTTCTGCCTCGCCGACCGGCTCGACGACCCCGACGTGGTGACGCGGGTGGCGGCCGTCGGCAAGGACGGGCTGCTGAGGCTGCCCGTCGACATGGGGCGACCGCACGCCAGACGCTCCTCCGCCCATGCCGGCGGGATGCTGACCCTGCTCCGGTCCACCCCGCAGTCGCTGCTGCGCCTGTCCGCGGCCCAGCTGGCCGAGCTCTCCTCCTCCGCCGATCCGCGGATCCGCGGCCAGGCCGCTGCCGCCCTGGCCCTCGGCGCGGTCGACCTGGCCGTGCTCGGGCTGACCGCCCGCAACCAGCTGGTCGGCGTACTCACCGTCGGGAGCACCGACGGCCCCTTCCCGCCTGAGGCGCTGGCACAGCTGGCCGACCTGGGGCTGCTCGCCGGGCTGGCCCTGGACGCCGTACGCCTGCTCGACACCCAGCGGCACCTGTCTGCGGCGTTGCAGACCAGCCTGCTGCCACCGCTCCCTGCCCTGACGGGGCTCAGTGTCGCCGCCCGCTACGCGCCGGCCGCAGCCGGGCTGGACGTCGGGGGCGACTGGTACGACGTCTTCACCCTGGACGGATCTGCCGTGGGGCTCGTCATCGGCGACACCACCGGGCACGACACGACCGCTGCCGCCCGGATGGCCGAGCTGCGCAACCTGCTGCGCGCTCTCGCCGTCGACCGCGGCGAAGGTCCGGCGCAGGTGCTGAGCCGGTTGGACCGCACGGCTGCCCGGCTCGGCGTCGAGGCCTCGGCAACCTGTGTGTACGCCAGGCTCGACCCACCCGGCGGCCCCGGCGACGACTGGCGGCTGCGCTGGTCCTCGGCCGGCCACCTGCCCCCGGTCCTGCTCCGGGACGGCCGGGCCGAGCTGCTTGAGACGCCACCGGACCTGATGCTCGGCGTCGACCCCGGGACCGTCCGGGGCGAGCACGAGCGCAACCTGCGCCCGGGCGACCTCGTCGTGCTCTGCACGGACGGTCTGGTGGAGGACCGCGTCAGCTCGCTGGACGAGCGGCTGGCCGTGCTCGCCCGCACCGTGCAAGGCGCCCCGAGCAACCCACCCGGAGGCGGTGGCCGACCTGCTGCTCGCCGAGCTCGCACCGGGCGGCGACGACGTCGCCGTCCTGGTCGTGCGGGTCGAGGCCGGCTGAGCCCGCTCAGCGGCCTCAGCGGCTGACCTGCACCCCCCGCGCCGCCAGCCACTGCAGGGGGTCGACCGGCCGGTCGTCCACCCGCACCTCGACGTGCAGGTGCGGTCCGGTCGACTCCCCCTCGCTGCCGACCAGAGCGACCGGCTGCCCCACCCTCACGCGGCCGCCGGTGACCAGCAGTCGCGAGACGTGCCCGTAGACGGTGGTGACGCCGTCGGCGTGCTGAAGGATGACCTCGGTGCCGAACCCGGCGGCAGGTCCGGCGTACAGCACGACGCCGTCGCTCATCGCGTAGACCGGGGCTCCCAGCGGCGCCCCGATGTCCAGGCCCTCGTGGAACTGCGCCTGCCGGCTCAGCGGGTTGATGCGCTGTCCGAACGGCGAGGTGACGCGGCCGACCACCGGCGCGCCCCAGCGCAGGCCGGTCCTCCTGCTGCCCGGCACCGGCCCGGCCACCTGGACCGGCTCGGCCGTGCCGCGACGACCCAGGACGCGGGCGACCGCTGCGGCGGCCAGGACCGGGTCGTGCCCGGGCGTGCTCAGCAGCAGGGCGCTGGCGTGCGTCAGCCCCAGCTCCTGTCCGCGCGCGGGGTCCACGACGAGCCCGACCGACGGCAGGGCGGTGGCCGCGAAGGACCCGACCCGCAGCCGGAGCGCATGCGCCGCCGTGACGGCCAGCTCGCCGCCGAGGCGTACGTCGAAGGCCTTGGCCACCTCGTGAGCGACGGCGCCCTCGCCGCGGGCGACGGACTGCCAGACCGGGTCCACGCCGGCGGTGATCTGCGGGGTCCAGGCCCGGAACGTGGACGGGTCGGCAGCCAGGGCGGTGGTGCGTCCGGTGCCGATGCGGACCCGGCCGGACCCGACCAGCAGGGCCCGCCGGGCGCCGGCAGCTCCGCTCAGCCGCCGGACCAGCGCGGGGTCCAGTGGGGCCCGGGCGAGGACGAGGACGTCGGTGCCGATCCGGGTGCCCAGTGGCGCGACGGTCGGCGCCGGCGCGCTGGGCACGGCCTGGGGCACTGCTGCCGAAGGGCCGCTGCTCGCGGCCGGGGGCGGCGCGAGCGGGGCCGGCCCGAGGGTGGGTGGGGCCAGCCTGGGCGCGGCGGGCCTGGGTGCGGCGGCCCGGGGGGCGGCGCCGGTGCAGCCGGCCAGCAGCGCCGCACCGGCCACCAGGGCGACCCCTGCCATCAGGGCGGTCGGGCGGACCCGTCGTACGGACGGCATCTGACAGACCTCCTTCGCGCCGTACGACGGCTCGGCTGGGCGGCGGCGCGGGGCCGGTCGCCGACAACTTCATCACAACGGCGGCCGGGGCAACTGCCGACGGCCGTGACGGTGTGCTTTGCTGGCCCTGCCGTAGCCCTGTCCGGACCACGCGAGCCCGTTCGCGTCGGGGGACGAGCGTGATCCAGGAGCGGCAGCTGTCGGGTGTGCTGAGCGAGTTCGCGCGCACCCTGGTGACCGACTTCCCGATCCAGGGGATCCTGGACCACCTCGTCGGACGCATCGTGGACGTGCTGCCTGTCACCGCCGCCGGCGTCACCCTCATCTCCCCCGGCATCGACCCGCACTACATCGCGGCGTCCAACGACGCGGCCCTGCAGTTCGAGAAGATGCAGACGTCCACCGGCCAGGGGCCGTGCGTGGCGGCCTACCAGTCCGGCGAGGCGGTCAGCCTGCCGGACCTGGTCAGCGGTGACGGGCGCTTCCCGGACTTCTGCGCCCTCGCCGCCGATGCCGGGCTGGCCGCTGTGTTCACGTTCCCGCTGCGCCACAACGACGGTCGGCTCGGTGCGCTGGACCTCTACCGCGACACCACCGGCCCGCTCGACCCGCAGGACATGGCTGCGGCGCAGACCCTGGCCGACGTCGCCGCGGCCTACCTGCTCAACGCCCAGGCCAGACAGGAGGCCCAGCAGACCGCTGAACGGCTCCGGGCCAGCACGCTGCACGACGCGCTCACGGGGCTGCCGAACCGGGTGCTGCTCCAGCAACGCCTGGAGCACGCGGCCGAACGCGCCCAGCGCTCGCACACCGACGCCGCGGTGCTGTCGCCGACCTCGACGGCTTCAAGCAGGTCAACGACACCTACGGCCACCCGATCGGCGATGCGCTGCTCGTGGCGGTGGCCGGGCGGCTGTCCGCGCTGCTGCGGCCGGGCGACACGTTGGCCAGGGTGTCGGGCGACGAGTTCGAGATCCTGTGCGAGGACCTGCACGCCGCCTCCGACGTCGAGCTGCTGGCCGTGCGCATCGACGAGGCCTTCACCGCCCCGTTCACCCTCGCCGACGCCGGGGGCGCCGCGGTCGAGGTGCGGATCTCGGCCAGCGTCGGCATGGCCTTCGCCGGTCGCGCCGAGGACATCGGTAACCAGCTGGTCCGCGACGCCGACATCGCGATGTACCAGGCCAAGCGCAAGGGCGGCGGCGCCCACCAGGTCATCGACCTGCGCGAAGCCGGCCGGACCGCCAACCATCTCGAGCTTCGGCACGACCTGCGCGCGGCCTTCTCCCGCGACGAGCTGAGCCTGTCCTACCAGCCCATCGTGCGCGCCGTCGACGGACGCGTCACCGGCCTGGAGGCGCTGCTGCGATGGGACCACCCGGACCGGGGCCCGGTCCCGGCGCCGACCATGGTGGCCATCGCGGAGCAGAGCTCCCTGATCACGGCGATCGGCGCGTGGGTCCTTGAGCGCAGCTGCAAGGACCGGATGCAGTGGCTGCGGCAGCACCCCGACGGGCCGCTCGACCTGGCGGTCAACGTTTCGGCCCGCCAGCTGATGGGGTCAGGCTTCCGCGACACCGTGGCCCGGATCCTGGACACCACCGGCATGGACCCGGCCGCGCTCATCCTGGAGGTGACCGAGAGCATCTTCCTCGACGACGGTCCACGGGCGATGACCGTGCTCGCCGGCGTCAAGGAGCTCGGGGTGCGCCTGGCGCTGGACGACTTCGGGACCGGCTACTCCTCGCTGAGCTACCTGCGACGATTCCCCGTCGACATCATCAAGATCGACCGGGGCTTCGTCGACGAGATCGGGACCAAGCCCACCGGCGGCGCGATCATCGCCGCGATCACCAACCTCGCCCACGTGCTCGGGCTGGTCGTCACCGCCGAGGGCGTGGAGACCGCGCAACAGCACGACGAGGTCGTCGCGATCGGCTGCGAGTTCGCCCAGGGCTTCCACTACGCCGGGCCCCTCGCCGTCGCTGAAGTGACCGCACGTCTGGAGGCGGACCCGTCCGGACGACTGCACCTTCCCGACGATCGAGCCTGACCCGAAGTCGGCCCGACGATCGTCCTGCCGAGGCGGTACCGTCGGCGCCGCCAGCCCTGTTCTGGCTCAACCTCAGCTCATCAAGGAGATCCCGTGCCGTCTCGCCTCAACCCGTACGTCAGCTTCACCGACAACGCGCGCCAGGCCCTGGACTTCTACGCCTCCGTCTTCGGCGGGAGCCCGACCGCGATGACGTTCGGTGAGACGGGGATGCCTGGTCCTGACGCCGACAAGGTCATGCACGGCCAGCTCGAGACGACCAGCGGGTTCACTTTGATGTGCGCCGACACACCGACCGGCATGGAGCGCACCGTCGGCAGCAACATGTCGATCAGTCTGAGCGGCGAAGACGCCGACGAGCTGCGCGGCTACTGGAGCGCCTTGTCAGGAGGCGGAGCCGTGACGATGCCGCTGGAGAAGCAGGTGTGGGGCGACGAGTTCGGCATGTGCACCGACCAGTTCGGCGTCCCGTGGATGGTCAACATCAGCCAGCAGTAGGAGCCGCCGACCGCAAGCCCCCGGAGGTGCTGGTGGAGCCGCCTCGCGGAATCGAACCGCGGACAACCTCATTACGAGTGAGGTGCTCTGCCGACTGAGCTAAGGCGGCGTACTGCCGCCGGGAAGTCTAGGGCAGGGCGTACGCCGCCCGGCTCGCCCCGGCTCAGCCCGTGCGCAAGGCGAGCGCCATCGCCTCCACCGCGAGCAGCGGCGCGACGTTGAGGTCAAGGGACTGCCGGCAGGAGAGCACGGAGTCGATGCGGCGCAGGGTCGACTCCGGTGTGGTGGCCCGCGCGATCACGGCGGCCTGCGCGCCGAGGTCGGCGTGCACCGGCCCCACCGACGCGCCCAGCTGCACCACCAGCACGTCCCGGTAGAACGCGGCCAGGTCGACCAGGGCCCGGTCGAGGGCGTCGCGCTGGCTGCGGGTGCCGCGCGACTTCTGCCGCCGCTCGAGCTCCTTGCGGGCACCGGCGCCGCCACGGGCCGCCGCTCCGGTCACGCCCTTGCCGGTCGCCCCGACGCCGAGCGCCTGGTCGAGCGACTCGCGCTCGGCGGCGTCGCGGGAGCCGGTCAGCAGCACCGCCTCGTCCTTGGCCGCCTCGACCAGGTCCTTCGCTGCCACCAGCGCCGCGGCGACGCCGGACAGCGACCGTGGCAGGGCCAGCACGTCGGCCCGCTCGCGTCGGGCCGCCTCGTCGGTCGCGAGCCGCTTGGCACGGCCGATGTGCCCCTGGGCGGCCCGCGCAGCGAACGCAGCCATCGCCGGGTCGACGCCGTCGCGATGCACCAGCACCTGCGCGACGGCCTCCACCGGCGGCGTGCGCAACGCGACCAGCCGGCAGCGGGAGCGGATCGTCGGCAGCACGTCCTCCACGCTCGGTGCGCACAGCAGCAGGACGCCTCGGGGCGGCGGCTCCTCGATCGCCTTGAGCATCGCGTTGGAGGCGTAGTCGGGCATCCGGTCCGCGTCCTCGATGACGGTGACGAGCCATCGCCCCCGCACGGGGCTGCGGTGGCTGTGCTCCACGATCGCGCGCACCTCCTCGACGCCCAGGCTCAGCCCCTGCGGCACGACCAGCGACACGTCGGGATGGGTGCCGCCGAGCGCCTGCGCGCAGTCCTCGCACTCACCGCACCCTGCGAGCGGGCACTGCAGCGCGGCGGCGAACGCCCGGGCCGCCACCGAGCGGCCCGAACCCGGCGGGCCGGTGAACAGCCAGGCGTGCGTCATCTGCCCGGCGGCGACCTGCTCGCCCCTCACCAGGAGGTCCGCGGCCAGCGCGGCGGCCTGCAGCTGGTCGACGACCCGCTCCTGCCCGACCAACCGCTCGAAGGCGCTCATGCGCGCGCCATGGCGGCCGGGCGGCCGGCCAGCAGCGGCGTCATGCGGGCCGCGACCGCCGCCTGCACCTGTTCGGCCGGCTGGTCGGCCGCCAGCACGAGGTAGCGGCCCGGGTCGGCGGCGGCCAGCGCCAGGAAGCCCCGGCGTACGGCGTGGTGGAACTCCAGCGACTCCTGCTCGAGCCGGTCGGGTCGGCCGACGGCCCGGGCCAGCCCGACCTCGGGGTCGACGTCGAGCAGCACCACCAGGTCCGGCCGCAGGCCGCCGGTGGCCCAGTCCGACAGCCCGGCGACGTCCTGGACCACCAGCGCGCGGCCGGCGCCCTGGTAGGCGAGGGAGGAGTCGACGTAGCGGTCGCTCAGCACGACGGCGCCGCGACCCAGCGCGGGCCGCACCACTGTCGCGACGTGCTGAGCCCGGTCGGCGGCGTAGAGCAGCGCTTCTGTGCGCGGGGCCAGCTCACCGGTCGCGGGGTCGAGCAGCAGCGCGCGCAGCCGTGCGCCGACCGGCGTCGCACCGGGCTCCCGGGTGACGACCACGTCGTGCCCGCCGGCCTCCAGCCAGGACGAGAGCAGCCGCAGCTGGGTGGACTTGCCGGCTCCCTCGCCACCCTCCAGCACCACGAACAGCCCCTGGTGCGCGGCAGGCGTGCGCCGAGGCGGCCGGGTGACCCGGTCGAGCGGGCGCCCGGCGAGAGGGTGCCGCCGGCGCAGCAGCACCGCAAGGTCGCGGCGCAGCGGCACGCCGCGCTGGTCGTCCATGGTCCGGAAGCAGGCGACGCCGACCACGGCCGCGAGGACCCCGCCCAGCAGCATCGTCATCGACACGCCGTTGACCGCGAACGGCCCGACCCGGCGCTGCCCGATGCTGCCCGCGACCGGCGGGGCGATCGCGAGCACCGCCAGCAGGTCGATGCGCATCAGCGAGTTGACCAGCCCGAAGGTGCGGCCGCGCAGCTCGTCCGCGACCTGCGCGCCGAGCAGCGTCAGCCCGAGGACGTAGGCCAGCCCGGCGAAGCAGCCCAGCGCCAGGGTCGCGAGGACCACCACGGCGAGCGACGGGACGAGCGCCAGCACCACCAGGCAGGCGCCGGCGCCGACGATCGCGGGCCCGAGCGCCCGCCGCCGGGAGACCTCGCCGAGCGCCGGTGGCCCGAGCGCGACGCCCGCGGCGATGCCCACGAAGACCGAGCCGAACAGCAGGCCGTACGCCGCGTCGCCGCCGGTCAGCACCGTGTCGACGAACAGCCGGCCGTTGCTGATGACCACGCCGGCAGCGGCGAGCGCACCCAGCATGCCGATGAGCAGGCCGCGCACCAGGTCGCTGCTGCGGGCAAAGGCCAGACCCTCCCGCAGGCTGGCCAGCAGCGTGGGGGGCGCGTCGCCGGCGACCTTGGGCGAGGACGCCCGGCTGGGGATCTCGCGCAGCCAACCGACCTGCACCGCGGCGAACAGGAACGTCGCGGCGTCGACGTACAGCGCGAGACTTGCGGCGGACTGGCCGGTGGAACGCGACAGCAGGCCGAGCGAGCCGAAGACCGCCGCGGCGACCGGAGCGGTGCCGTAGGTCGCCACGAGCGAGAGCTGGTTGGCCGACTCGAGCCGGTCCTTCGCGAGGTGCGGGACCGACGCCTCCTTGGCGGGGATCCAGAACAGGCTCAGCGTCTCGGTGAGGAACGACGCGACCAGCAGCCAGGTCAGCGAGCCGACCAGCGGGATGGACAGGAACAGCGCGAAGCGCAGCAGGTCGGACACGACCATGGTGAGCCGGCGGTCGAAGCGGTCGGCGAAGGCGCCGGCCAGCGGGCCGAGCAGCACCGCCGGCAGCAGCCGGAAGGCCAGCACGCCGCCGGTCGCGAAGCTCTTGGCCCCGAAGCCCGTCACCAGGGTCGTGGCCAGCGCCGTCGTGGCCAGGAAGCCCAGCCAGTCACCGAAGCTGGACAGCACGAGCGCGGTGTAGAGCCGGCGGAAGCCGCGGTGCTGCAGCGCACCCGGCCAGCGCACCGCCCCTCGGCTCACCCCTGGAGCGTACGGCGGGGAGCTGTCAGGCCTGACGGCTTGTCTTCTTGGCCACCGTCTTCTTGGCCACCGTCTTCTTGGCCACCGTCTTCTTGGCCGGGGCCTTGCGGGCTGTCTTCTTCGGGGCCGGGCCGCGGGCCCGGCGGTCCGCGAGCAGCTCGACCGCCCGCTCGTCGGTCAGCGTCGCCGGGTCGTCGCCCCTGCGCAGGGAGGCGTTGGTCTCGCCGTCCGTGACGTAGGGCCCGAAACGACCCTCCTTGACCACCATCGCCTTGCCGCTGGCCGGGTCGACGCCCAGCTCCTTGAGCGGCGGCCGGGCCGTGGCGGCGCCGCGACCCCGGGTCTTGGGCTGGGCGAGCAGCACCAGCGCGTCGGCCAGCGTCACCGTGAACAGCTGCTCCTCGCTGTCCAGCGAGCGGCTGTCCTTGCCCCGGCTGATGTAGGGCCCGTAGCGCCCGTTCTGCGCGGTGACCGGCTCGCCTTCGGAGTCGCCGAGCAGCCGCGGCAGGGTCAGCAGGCGCAGCGCGTCCTCGAGGGTGAGGGTGTCCAGGTCCATGGAGGCGAACAGCGAGCCGGTCGGCGGCTTGTCCTTGGACCCGTCGGGCAGGGCCAGCGTCACGTACGGCCCGTATCGGCCCGCCTTGGCGACCACGTGGTAGCCGGTCTCCGGGTCGGTGCCGAGCTGACGGTCCTCGCTCGGCGCGGACGCCAGCTGCTGCGCCAGCTCGGGGGTGAGCTCGTCCGGCGCGAGGTCGTCCGGCAGCGACCCGCGCTCGTCCCCGACGGTGACGTAAGGCCCGTAGCGCCCCACCCGCACCACGACCTCGGTGCCGTCACCGGTGCGGCCGATCGGGATGGAGTTGATGCCGCGGGCGTCGATGTCCTCCAGGTTCTCGCCCACCAGCTTCTTCAGGCCACCCTGCCTGGCGACCCCGCCCTCCACACCGTCCGGCGACCCGAAGTAGAAGCGCGTCAGCCACTCCACTGAGTTGCCCTCGCCGCCCGCGATGGTGTCGAGGTCGTCCTCCATCGAGGCGGTGAAGCCGTAGTCCACCAGCCGCGCGAAGTGCTGCTCGAGCAGGCCGATCACCGCGAAGGCCAGCCAGGTCGGCACCAGCGCCGAGCCCTTCTTCCAGACGTAGCCGCGGTCCTGGATCGTCGTGATGATCGAGGCGTACGTCGACGGCCGCCCGATCCCCAGCTCCTCGAGCTGCTTGACCAGAGAGGCCTCGGTGTAGCGCGCGGGCGGGCTGGTGGTGTGGCCCTGCGGGTCGAGCGCGTCGACGCCCAGCCGGTCCCCGACCGCCACCCGCGGCAGCCGCCGCTCGGTCGACTCCAGCTCGGCGTCCGGGTCGTCGCTGCCCTCGACGTAGGCCCGCAGGAAGCCGGGGAAGGTGATCACCTTGCCGCTGGCGGAGAACTCCGCGTCGGTCCCGTCAGCGGTGGCGGCACCGAGCCGGACCGTCGCCGAGACGCCGCGGGCGTCGGCCATCTGCGACGCCACGGTGCGCTGCCAGATCAGCTCGTAGAGGCGCAGCTCGTCGCCGCCGAGCTCGCGGGCCAGCTCCCCCGGCGTGCGGAAGACGTCGCCGGACGGGCGGATCGCCTCGTGCGCCTCCTGGGCGTTCTTGACCTTGCCGGCGTACCGGCGCGGTGCGTCCGGGACGTACTCCGGGCCGTAGAGCTCGCGTGCCTGGGCCCGCGCGGCGGCGACGGCAGTCTCCGACAGGTTGCTGCTGTCGGTGCGCATGTAGGTGATGTAGCCGTTCTCGTACAGCCGCTGGGCGGTCTGCATGACCCGCTGCGCCGAGAAGCGCAGCTTGCGGCCGCCCTCCTGCTGCAAGGTGGAGGTCATGAACGGCGCGTAGGGCCGGCGGGTGTAGGGCCGGTCCTCCACCGAGCGCACCGAGAACGGCGCATCGGCGAGCCGCTCGGCCAGCGACCGGGCGCTCGCCTCGTCCAGGTGCACGACGTCCGCACCCGGCCGCAGCAGGCCGGTCTCGGCCGCGAAGTCCCGGCCGGTCGCCAGCCGGGTGCCGTCGAGGGCGACCAGCGTCGCGGCCAGCGCCCGCGGCGCCGTCGGGTCGTCCTGCGCCGCAGCGGTGAAGCGCCCCTCGACGTCCCAGTACGACGCCTCCCGGAAGCGCATGCGGGCCCGCTCGCGCTCGACCACCACCCGGGTCGCCACCGACTGCACCCGGCCCGCCGACAGCTTGGGCATGACCTTCTTCCACAGCACGGGGCTGACCTCGTAGCCGTAGAGCCGGTCCAGCACCCGCCGGGTCTCCTGGGCGTCCACGAGCGCCCGGTCCAGCTCGCGCGGCGCCTCCACGGCGGCCTGGATCGCACTGGGGGTGATCTCGTGGAAGACCATCCGGCGTACCGGCACCTTGGGCTTGAGCGTCTCCAGCAGGTGCCAGGCGATCGCCTCGCCCTCGCGGTCCTCGTCCGTCGCGAGGAAGAGCTCGTCGGCGTCCTTGAGCAGCGCCCGCAGCTTGGCGACCTGCTGCCTCTTGTCAGCGCTGACGACGTACAGCGTCTGGAAGTCGTTGTCGACGTCGACGCCCAGCCGCGCCCAGGGCTGTCCCTTGTGGCTGGCCGGGACGTCGGCGGCGTTGCGCGGGAGGTCGCGGATGTGGCCGATCGAGCTCTCCACGACGTAGCCCGGGCCGAGGAAGGAGGCGATCTTCTTCGCCTTGGCGGGCGACTCGACGATGACCAGCCGGTGGCCGGTGCCGGCGCGCGCCCGCCGGCGGCCGGCGGACGCGGGCGCGCCGGTCGCGAGGGTCTGCAGCTCGGTGTCGGGCACGGTGCTCCAAGGTCATCGGCGTGCGGCTGGGGTGGGGCAAGCGGTGGCGCCAGCGAGACGGTACGTCCCGCCGTACGGCTCAACGCCGACCGACCCTCCCATGATCCCGTCGCGGGAGGATCCGGGCCGACCCGGTTCAGGGGACCAGGAACCCCTGCTCGACGAGCCGGCGGACGACGGGGAGCACCTGCCCGGCGACCTCGCCGTCGGACAGGCCGGCGCTCGCCGCCAGCACCGCGAGCAGCGCGCCGAGCGGCCGGGTGCCGTCGCAGCCGGCCAGCAGCGTGGCGCCGTGGGCGTCGACGCCGCCGGACCACCGCAGGCCGGCCTCCTGCTGGAGCAGCTGCGCCTCGGCGTACCACCCGTCGGCGGTGGGCCGGGCGACCTGGTGCAGCCGGACGTCCTCGCGCAGCCGCCAGCTGTGGGCCAGCAGGTCGCCGCACAGCGCCTCGCGACGGGCGAAGTGGCCGAGGACCTCCTGCCCCCATGTCGGCGCGAGCGGCTGCGGCGCGTCCTCGAGCACGACACTGCCGGGCCGGTCCGTGCGCCGAAGCGCGACGATGCCGAACGCCACGGCCGCCACGCGGCGGGCGGCGAACCAGTCGAGCCACTCGTCGTACAGATCGTCGAACCGGTCGCCCTCGTCGGTGTCGCGCAGCCACGCCGTCACGTAGTCCTCGGGCGCGGCGAGCTCGCGCTGCACGACCCAGGCGTCGCACCGCGCGGTGTCCACCCAGGAGGCGACCCGGTCGTCGCCGTCCTCGCGCTCCAGGTGCAGCCAGCTGGCCAGCAGCACGGCGGTGCCGCCCGGGCGCAGGACCTCGGGCAGCCCGGCGACCAGCCGCCGGCTCACCTCGTCGCCGTCCAGGCCGGCGTCGCGGTAGGTGTAGCGGGCGCCGGGACCGACCACGAACGGCGGGTTGCACACGACCAGGTCGAAGCTCTCGCCCTCGACCGGTGCGAGCAGGTCGCCGGTGCGGACCTCCGGGGCGGCGTCGTTGAGGGCGACCGGCCAGGGCGGCGTACGCGCTGGCTCTGGGGTTGCTGTCGGTGGCGACGACGGCGTCGGCGTGGTCGTCGGCCAGCAGCGCCTGGATCCCGCAGCCGGTGCCGAGGTCCAGCGCGCGGTGCACGTTGGCGCGGGGGGTCGCGGCGGCGAGGGTCAGGCTGGCGGCGCCGACGCCGAGCACCTGCTCGGGGTGCACTCCGGTCGCCGCGCGGCCGGGGTCGTGCGGCACGGCCACGTCCAGGCCGTCGAAGGCGACCGGCTGCAGCCGCACCGGGCAGGCCAGACCGCCCTCGGCCGGGACCAGCCAGGTGGCCGGCAGCCCGCTGCGCCGGGCCTGCCGCTCGTCCATCGCGGCGCCGACGACCAGCAGCCGCGCCAGGGCCGACAGCGCGGAGCCGTCCGCCGTACGCCGCAGGACGGGTGCCAGCTCGTCCCGGTCGAGGTGGGTGCGGGCGGTGCTGCCGAGCAGCTCGTCCAGCGCGGCGGCCGACCAGCCGGCGCTCGCGAGAGCGTCCCGCACCCGCGGCGCGTCCGCCAGCAGCGCGGTCGGGTCAGGCAGCCCGGCCGCGCCGGGCGCCGTGACGTCGCCGGACCTGTGGTGGACCGGTCAGCGCGCGGCGGCGGTCTCGACGACGGGCTCGGGAGCGTCGACGGCGCCGGCGACGCTGCGGCGGTTGCTCACGGTGACCGCGGCGACGATGCCGGTGATCGCGAGCACCGCCACGATGGCACGCACGCCCTTGTTGGCGTCCATGCCGATGGCGTACTTCACCACCGTCGGGGCGATCAGCAGCGCGACGAGGTTCATGACCTTCAGCAGCGGGTTGAGCGCCGGGCCGGCGGTGTCCTTGAACGGGTCCCCGACGGTGTCGCCGATGATGGTCGCCTCGTGGGACGGCGAGCCCTTGCCACCGTGGGTGCCGTCCTCGACGAGCTTCTTGGCGTTGTCCCAGGCCCCGCCCGAGTTGGACAGGAAGACGGCCATCAGCACACCGGCCGCGATGGCGCCGGCGAGGAAGGCACCGAGCGGCGCGTAGCCCAGTGCGAAGCCGACGGCGATGGGGGCCAGCACGGCCAGCAGGCCGGGGGTGGCCAGCTCGCGCAGCGAGTCCTTGGTGCAGATGTCGACCACGCGCGCGTAGTCCGGCGTCTCCGAGTAGTCCATGATCCCGGGCTTGGTGCGGAACTGCTCCCGCACCTCGAAGACCACGCGGCCGGCGGCGCGGGAGACCGCGCTGATCGCGAGGCCGGAGAACAGGAACACCACGGCGGCGCCGATGATGAGCCCGAACAGCAGGTTGGGCTTCTCGATGGAGAGCGAGAAGTCGTCGGCGCTGCGACCGGCGACGACCAGCGCGCGCTCCACCGCGGTGCGGAACGAGCCGAACAGCGCCGTCGCCGCGAGCACGGCGGTCGCGATCGCGATGCCCTTGGTGATCGCCTTGGTCGTGTTGCCGACAGCGTCCAGGCTGGTCAGCACGATCGCGCCTTCCTCGCCGACCTCGCCCGACATCTCGGCGACGCCCTGGGCGTTGTCGCTGATCGGACCGAAGGTGTCCATGGCCACGATGACGCCGACCGTGGTCAGCAGGCCGGTGCCGGCGAGTGCGACGGCGAACAGCGAGACCACGACGGAGCCACCGCCGAGCACGAACGCGGCGTAGACCGCGCCGCCGATGAGGATCGCGGAGTAGACGGCCGACTCCAGGCCGACGGAGATGCCGGCCAGGATGACGGTGGCCGGACCGGTCAGCGAGCTCTTGCCGATCTCGCGGACCGGCTTGCGGCTGGTCTCGGTGAAGTAGCCGGTCAGGACCTGGATGAGGCTGGCCAGCACGATGCCGATGATCACGGCGAGCAGCGCGACCAACCGGGGGTCCCGGTCGGAGGCGCTGCCCCCGTCGAGCTCGGCGAAGCTGCCGGGGAGGTAGGTGTAGGCGGCGACGGCGACCAGCACCGCGGACACGATGGCGGACAGGAAGAAGCCGCGGTTGATCGCGCTCATCCCGGTCCGGTCGCCGTCGCGGGGCGAGGTGGCGTAGATGCCGACCAGCGCGGTGATCACGCCGATGGCGGGGACGATCAGCGGGAAGACCAGCCCCTGGGAGCCGAAGGCCGCCTGCCCGAGGATCAGCGCGGCGACCAGCGTCACGGCGTAGGACTCGAACAGGTCGGCTGCCATGCCGGCGCAGTCGCCGACGTTGTCGCCCACATTGTCGGCGATCGTCGCGGCGTTGCGGGGGTCGTCCTCCGGGATGCCCTGCTCGACCTTGCCCACGAGGTCGGCGCCCACGTCGGCCGCCTTGGTGAAGATGCCACCGCCGACGCGCATGAACATCGCCAGCAGCGCGCCGCCGAAGCCGAAGCCCTCGAGCACCTCCGGCGCCTTGTCGTCGAACAGCAGCAGCACGATCGTCGCGCCCAGCAGGCCCAGCCCGACCGTGAACATCCCGACGACGCCGCCGGAGCGGAAGGCGATGCGCAGCGCCGGCTTCGCCCCGGTGACGTTTGCGGCGTGGGCCACCCGGACGTTGGCGCGGGTCGCGAGGGTCATGCCGATGAAGCCGACAAGCGCGGAGAACACCGCCCCCACGAGGAAGAAGATCGACCGGCCGATGCGGACGTCGGCGGTCCCCGGGAGCAGGAACAGCACGAAGAAGACCAGGACCGCGAAGGCGGCCAGGGTGCGGAACTGGCGGGACAGGTAGGCAGCCGCGCCCTCTTGCACCGCGCGGCTGATCGCGCGCATCGACTCCGGGCCTTGCTCGGCGGCGAGCACCTCGCGGGCGAACAGGCCGGCGAAACCCAGGGCCACGAGGGCGACCACGAGGATCACGTACAGCACGGGCTTGTCGTCGGGTACGACGGAGGCGAGCCGATCGCCGCCGGCGGCAAGGTGAAGCGCGGACATGCGTCCTCCTGGTCGGGGTGCGGGCCGCGGCCCGCCGAGGCCTCGCCCGGATCCCCGCCGCGCCGGCGCGTAGGCGCGCAGACGTCCGGGACCGGCGGGCAGAGCATAACGGGCCCCACGGGCGGGACGGTGCACCGGCACCCGGGCGAGGGGCCCTGCCGGTCGGGTCAGTCCTCGGCGGCGGCCGTCGCGGGCAGGCTCTGATGCAGCCGGGCCGACAGCGGCCAGCGCATGGTCACCGTGGTGCCGGTGGCCGTCGGCGTCACCTCGACGTCGTCGACCAGACCGGTCACCAGCGCCAGTGCCAGGTCGGGGTCGACCACCTCGCCCTGGTCCCCGGCCTCGTCCCCGGCCTCGAGCAGCCCCTCGCCGAGGTTGTCCGGCGCCGGACCGGCCGCCGGACCGTGGTCCGAGACGGCCACCGTCAGCCCGCCCGCGTCGTCGCGCACCGTCACGTTGACCGGGACGCCCGGGGCGTGCCGGGCATGCAGACCCACCGCCCGCGAGCAGGCCTCCCCGAGCGCGAGGCGCAGGTCGTCCACCCGCTCGTCGTCCAGACCGGCCCGACGGGCCGCCGCGACGGCGACGAGCCGAGCGGTGCGCACGTGGGCGGGCAGCGGCGACAGGAGGAGCTCGACCAGGGCCATGAGAGCGGCTAGTCCGTCGCCGCGACAGCCTCGTCGACCGAGGAGTGGATCGGGAACACCTTGGTCAGACCGGTGATGCGGAAGATCTTCAAGATGCGCTCCTGGGTGCAGACCAGGCGCAGCGAGCCCTCGTGGGCCCGCACCCGCTTCAGCCCGCCGACGAGGACCCCGAGCCCGGTCGAGTCGAGGAACTCCACCGCCTCCATGTCCACTACGAGGTGGTACTGCCCGCTGCTCACCAGGTCGATCAGCTGCTCCCGCAGCTTGGGTGCCGTGTAGACGTCGATCTCGCCCCCCACCACGACCACGGTGCGGTCGCCGGCCGGTCCGGACGCGGTACGGGTCGACAGGGACAGGTCCACAGGCTTCTCCTCCAGTCCAGCGGCAGGGCGGTCGCAGGGCAGCGGCAGCCCGAAGACGACGGCGCGAGCTGCGCGTACGACGGCAGACCCCCTCCCGGGAGCCAGCCCGCGCCGTACCCGAGCACGCGGGGTCTAACCGCAACCCGGCCGCCACCGCGCTGCCCACCGGGCCGGCTCTGGGAGCATGGTGGCCGTGCCCGCCCTGCCCGCGCCCCCTCCGGGGACGCTGCTCGACCGGTTGCGGCTCGACCCGCGGCGGGCCGAGCGGGTCACCCACGTCGAGCGGGTGCCCGCCCGCGCCGGCCGGTCCACCCACTGGCCGGCCTGGGTGCCGCAGCTGCTGGTCGACCGGCTCGCGCTCGGCGGCGTACCCGCGCCGTGGGAGCACCAGGCGGCCGCGGCCGACCTCGCCTGGGCCGGCAGGTCGGTGGTCGTCGCCACCGGGACGGCCAGTGGCAAGTCCCTGGCCTACCTGCTGCCGGTGCTGTCCTCGCTGCTGACGGAGGAGCGGGCGACCGCGCTCTACCTCAGCCCCACCAAGGCGCTGGCCACCGACCAGCTGCGCGCCGTACGCGCGCTGAACCTGATGGCGGTGCGGGCGGCGACGTACGACGGGGATACGCCGCGGGAGGAGCGCGACTGGGTGCGCCGGCACGGCCGGCTCGTGCTGACCAACCCGGACATGCTGCACCGCGCGGTGCTGCCGCGGCACAGCGACTTCGCCTCGTTCCTGCGCGGGCTGCGCTACGTCGTCATCGACGAGTGCCACAGCTACCGGGGGGTGTTCGGCTCGCACGTCGCGCAGGTGCTGCGACGGCTGCGCCGGGTCTGCGCGCGGTACGGCGCCGACCCGGTCTTCGTGCTGGCGTCGGCCACGGTCAGCGAGCCGGAGGTGTCCGCGGCGCTGCTCACCGGCCTGTCGGTCACCGCCGTGACCGAGGACGCGGCGCCGCACGGGTCGACCGAGTTCGCGCTCTGGGAGCCGCCGCTGATGCCCGACTACGGCGGCGGGGAGAACGGCGCCCCGGTGCGGCGCTCGGCGACGGCTGAGACCGGCGACCTGCTGGCCGACCTCGTCGTGGAAGGCGCCCGGACGCTCGCCTTCGTCCGGTCCCGGCGCGGGGCCGAGTCGGTGGCTCTCGGGGCGCGCCGCGCGGTGGGGGAGGTGGCTCCCTCGCTCGTGCGGCGGGTCGCGGCGTACCGCGGCGGCTTCCTGCCGGAGGAGCGCCGGGAGCTGGAGCGGCGCCTGCAGGCCGGCGACCTGCTCGGGGTGGCGGCGACCAACGCGCTCGAGCTCGGCGTCGACGTGGCGGGGCTGGACGCGGTGGTGTTGACGGGATGGCCGGGGACGGTGGCGTCGGTGTGGCAGCAGGCCGGGCGGGCCGGCCGGGCGGGTCAGCAGGCGCTCGCCGTGTTCGTCGCCCGCGACGACCCGCTGGACACCTACCTGGTGCACCACCCGGCCGCGCTGTTCGGCCGGCCGGTCGAGGCGACCGTGCTCGACCCGCGCAACCCCTACGTGCTCGAGCCGCACCTGTGCTGCGCGGCCGCCGAGCTGCCGCTCACCGAGGCCGACCTGGCGCTGTTCGGGCCGCCGGACGAGGTGCGCCTGCTGCTCGCCGACCTGGTCCGGCGTGGGCTGCTGCGCTCCCGGCCGACCGGCTGGTTCTGGACGTCCCGCCAGCGGCCCGACGCCGACCTGCGCGGTGCCGGCGGTCCCCCGGTGCGCCTGGTCGAGACCGGCACCGGGCGCCTGCTGGGCACCGTGGACGCCTCCTCCTCGCACAGTCAGGCGCACACCGGCGCGGTCTACCTGCACCAGGGCGAGACCTATGTCGTGGAGCAGCTCGACCTGGACGAGGCCGTGGCCCTGGTCCGCGCGGACGAGCCCGACTACAGCACCTCGGCCCGCGACGTCACCGACCTGCGGGTCGTGGACGCGCTCCGCACGTCGTCGTACGACGGGGTGCGCGTGGTCTTCGGCAGCGTCGACGTGACCAACCAGGTGGTGTCCTTCCTGCGCAAGAGGGTCGGGTCGGGCGAGGTGCTCGGCGAGGAGCCGCTGGACCTGCCGCCGCGCCAGCTGCGCACCCGTGCCGTCTGGTACACCGTCTCGGCCGAGCTGCTCGAGCAGGCCGGGTTGGGCTGGTCCGACGTCCCCGGCGCGGCGCACGCGGCCGAGCACGCGGCGATCGGGCTGCTGCCGCTGTTCGCCACCTGCGACCGATGGGACATCGGCGGGGTGTCGACGGCACTGCACGAGGACACCGGCCTGGCGACCGTGTTCGTGTACGACGGGCACGCCGGCGGTGCGGGGTTCGCCGAGCGGGGCTATGCGCGGGCGGCGACCTGGCTGCAGGCCACCCGGGACGCGATCGCGTGCTGCGAGTGCGAGAGCGGCTGCCCGTCGTGCGTGCAGTCGCCCAAGTGCGGCAACGGCAACGAGCCGCTGGACAAGGATGGCGCGGTCCGGCTGCTCGATGTCGTCCTCGGCAGTGGTCTGGCCGGTGGATCTTCGGGGTAGGACCGTCCCGTCGCATCCTCCAGCTTCAGGAGCTCCCTGTGGTCGCCCTCGGTCTGATCCTGCTCGTGCTCTCGGGCGTGTTCACCCTCGGCGTGGTCCTGTCCAACACTGACACGACCAGCGCCGCCGCCTTTGGGGTGTCGCTGTCCAACGTGTCGATCGGCGGGCTGTTCCTCGCCGGCGCCGTCGCCGGCCTGATCTTCGGTCTGGGGTTGGCGCTGATGCTGGCCGGAGCGGCACGCAAGCGCAGCCGGCGGGTGCAGAGCAGGCGTGAGGTCAACAGCGTGCGCGGCGAGCGCGAGGGCCTGGCCGAGGAGAACTCGCGGCTGCAGGCCGAGCTCGACGCACAGCGCCAGCGCGGCTCCGACGCCACACCGGGCGGCGGGCGGCACGAGAGCCGCACCGCGGTGCGCGAGGACGTGCCGGCCGAGAAGTCAGGCAAGCGCGGGCTGTTCTCCCGCTGAGACTCTCCCGCTGAGACCTCCGCGTGACCGCTCCCGATCGCGGGTCGGACAGACAGGCGTCCGGGAACTCGAGGCCCTGCCCACCGACGTACGGCGCCTGCCCCCGTCCCGGTGGCGGCCTGAGGCTGGCTACTTGCCCTTCGCGGGCAGCTGCCGCGTGCCGACGAGCTCGAACCGCACGATGATGCGCTGACGAGCGCTGCCCTTCGGGTGGCACGAGGTGAGCGTGAGGCCGTGGTCGACGCCCTTCTGCCCGACCACGCCGTAGTCGGTGGGGGCGACGATCCACGGGTTGCTGTGCCCCGCGAACGGGGCCACGGCCCGGTAGGTGTAGACGGCGAAGGGAGTCTGCATCTCCGCGACGTCTCCGGGGGCCAGCTCGTTCACCCGGTTGAAAGGGCGGCCGAACGTCGTGCGGTGGCCGGCGATCGCGACGTTGCCGGCTTCGCCGGGTAGTGGCGTGCCCTTGTAGTGGCCGGCTCCGGCCCGCAGGGCCGACGGCGTGGTGCCTTCGACGACCAGGACGTCGACGCCGATCTTGTTGATGCGCAGCCGGATCAGGCCCTGGCCGACCGCGACCTTGCGCTGGCGGTAGGCGTCGCGCACGGACGGGTCCCCGAAGCTGCCCCGCAGCTGGCCCTGCTGGACGTGGCTGTACAGGTCGGTCCCGACCGGGTAGGCGAACATGGCCAGGCCCGCCACGAGCAGCACGAGCGACAGGACGGACACCGCCCGCCGCCCTCCTGGGCGTCGCAGCGCGTCGCCGAGCAGGGCGCGGCGCGACCGCGGCGAGGTCGGGACGGTTGGCGGGGCGAAGGTCGGCTCCATGCCGGTCGGGCTCCTGCTCCTCGGACGGACGCTGCGGCGGTCTGGCGGCCCGAAGGTCGGGCGAGCACCAGGCTGGCCAACGACGGCAGGTCGCCGAAGTGACGCACAGTCTGCCGGGGCTCCGGCTCACGACCCGGCCGGACCGGCCCGGGACCGGGCGGCGGCACTCCCGAGCAGGCCGAGCCGTCCGGAGGGCCGCACCCGGGCGACCACCTGCGCGACCTGCCCCTGGAGCACGCATGCCCCGAGCTCGGCTCCGGAGGCCGCGGCGACCCGGGCGGCAGCGGCACACGCGGCAGTCGGTCCCTCCAGCGAGTGATCGGCGGCGGCGAGGGCCGCGAGGTCGGCGACGGCCGCTGCCCGGTGGCGGGCGACCGCCACCGCGCCGAGGGAGGCCAGGACCACGGCGCAGCCGGTCAGGACGACGGCGAGGGCCAGGACCAGGACCGTCGCGGCGCCGCGGTCGCTCCGGTCGGCCCGGGCGGCGGGGTCGCCCCGACCGCCCGGCTGGTGCCGGAGCGCCCTCCTGGACCGCTCGGTCCTCACGGCAGGCCCGGGGTGGGCGCCGCGGGGCGCTCGATGTCGGCCACCGCCCGCGCGGACACCGCCGTTGCCGGCAGGCGTCGCAGGACGGCTCCGAACGGCCGCACCTGCGCCCGCACCACCACCACCGCGTGCGCACCTTGGCGGGACAGGGCCACGTCAGCCCCGGCCGGTGCCACCTCCCGGCCGGCGCTCACCACGGCCGGAGCCGGGTCACCGCGCGCCGCCGCCCTCGCGGCCGCCCGGGCCGCGTCGACGCACCTGAGCTGTGCGAGGACGCATGCCAGCACCCAGACGGCCATCAGCAGCACGACGACCAGAACGGGCAGCACCACGGCTGTCTCGGGGGTGGTGCTGCCACGGCAGCTCGAACCGGAGCTCGCTGCTGGACGTACCTGACGAAGCACGGGACCCTCCCCCGGCCGGGCCCGGCTGCGGCAGCTCACGGCACCGCACCCGGGCAGCAAGCGCTCAGAAGGACAGCCGGAACGCCCGGGAGATCACCGCCTTCAGCAGGTCGAGCACCGCGGGACTGGTGATGACCTTGTAGAGCACACCCCCGAAGCCGCAGGCGGCGACGGTGCCGACGGCGTACTCAGCGGTGGTCATCCCCTCGTCGCCGGAACCGGCCGTCTGGAGGCGGGCGGCAAGGCGGACGGGAGCGGTGCGGACGGCGGACAGAGCGCGCATGGCGACCTCCGGGACAGCGCCGGCACGAGGCCGGACGAGGGGTGGCGGGCGATCGCCCGACGCCTGCGACCGTGCCGCGTCGGCGACGCCGGCGGCACCCCTCAGGGGAGAGTTGTGGAGGCGGGCCCAGCCTGTGGATCGCGCGGGTCGCGTGACCTGACAAGCCCAGGATGCGCAAGCGGGCCGTCATGCTCGGCCGATGGCGTGAACCGATGAAGCAAGTCAGGGTCCGCCAGGCCAGCGACGAGGACCTCGATGGTCTCGCTCAGTCCAGCGCCGCGCTGTTCGTCGAAGCCGGCCTGGCGCACGATCAACTGCGGAATCCGGGATGGCCTGGCACGGACGGCGCGACCTGGTGTGCTGCCTTGGTCGCGGATCCTGCTGCGCTCGTCCTCGTCGCAACTGCCGACGACGAGGTCGTCGGCCACCTGGTGGGGACTCTCGTCGAAGCGTCAGCGATGTGGCTCGCACAATGGGCCGAACTGGTCAGCACTTTCGTCTCGCCGTCGCGGCGGAACCAGGGAGTCGGCGGGCGCCTCGTCGAGGACTTCGCGGCCTGGGCCCGAGAGCGCGGTGCGGCGCGGCTACTGGTCACCGCTGATATCACCAACGACGAGGCCGTCCGGTTCTCTCAGCGGCGTGGCTTCTCGCCGCTGTCCACCGAACTCCTCGCGGACATCCAGGGCCATGAGGATCGCGACGTTCCGCTTGGGTAGCAGCCGCGGACGCAGGTCCCGATCGCCCTCAGGACAGAGACACACAGATGCGGCCTGTCGTCAGCGCAATGGACATCGAGCACTGCCGGAGGTGGCGCTGATGGCGTTGACCACTGAAGACCGACTCGAGATCGCGGATCTCGTCACCTGAACGGACGCGGGCATCGGTCGCTCAGGTGGGCTCAGTGGGCGGATCCTGGCCGGCAGCGAGGGTCTTCTGCATCCAGGCGACGTCATGCCACGCGCCGTGCTTGTAGCCGATGCGCCGGTAGGTCCCTACCGGCTCGAAGCCCATCGCAGCATGCAGCGCGACGCTGGCCTCGTTCGGCAGGGTCGTCCCGGCCGCGGCAGTGAGGTAGCCACGTCCTGCGAGGCGGCCCAGCAACGCGTCGTACAGCTTCCGACCGCCACCACGGCGAGCGCTGCCCTGCTCGAGGTAGACGCTGACCTCGCACGACCAGCGGTAGGCGGCGCGGGCCTTGAAGGGGCCGCCGTAGGCGTAGCCCACCACTCGGCCG
>JAABUT010001153.1_pt1 | contig 32214 bp, 27 predicted proteins | sample 5559281 | NCBI WGS metagenome assembly JAABUT01 (sample SAMN10711880, study PRJNA513359) | rock metagenome | isolation source: Antarctica rocks | place: Antarctica: Victoria Land, Ricker Hills nord | collected 2016-01-04 | reverse complement strand
TGCGCGTAGTCCGCGCCCACCCACCAGTGGCTGAGGTCAATGATCGGCGCGCCGTAGCCTTCCAATGACGAGACCTGGATGATCGACTGATCAGCGTCCGGGTCGGCCTGACGGAGCGGGGTCTGCGGGTCGAGCCACTGCGAGTTTTGCTCATAGCCATTGAAGATGTACGGCGTGCCGATGAAACCGGCATCAATCAACTCCTTCGCGTAGCGCACGCCGGGGCTGTAGCGGAAGGTGAACCCGAGCTTCGTCTTCAGCCCTTTTTCCGCCGCGACCGCCGCCAGCGCGCGCGTGCCGCGAAAGTCATAGGCGACGGGCTTCTCGCACAGGACGTGCTTGCCCGCGTCGAGCGCGGCGGCGGCGAGTTCGTAGTGCGTGTGCGACGGCGTGGCGATGTCGATCACGTCGATGTCGGGCCGCGCGATTAGCGACTGCCAGTCGTCCGTCGCCGCAGGAATGGCGAAGAGCCGGGCGTACTCCTCCGCGAGTCCTTTTTGCACGTCGCAGATCGCGACAACCGTGCAGCGCGGGTCACGCTGCCAGCTGGGGATGTGCGCTCCCTTCGCCCACGCCCCCGCGCCGAGCACCGCGACCTGCACCTTGCCATTCTTCATCCTCATCCCCTCTCGCGATTGCGCTCACTTGGATAGTGCGCGCGCTAGGCGCGGTCGAATGCTTCCAGCACCGGCACGAACTGCTCGATGCCCGCGAGGGAGCGCGGCCAGGTCTGCACCTGGATGTGTGAGATGCCCTCATCCACGAAGGCGCGCAACTGCGCCGCGATCTCCTCCGGCGAGCCGGTGATCGGCTCGGGGCTTGCGTGCGGGCGATTGCGGACGGGCGGGTTGTCCGGGCGGTTGATGAAGTCCACGAGGACGGACGCGGTGCGTGGGAGCGTCGCCGGGTCGCGCCCAACCTCGGCGCAGGCGGCGTCCACCTTCGTGCGCATGGGCGGGACTTCGTCGGCGCAGCTCCGCCCGAAGACGCGCCACATATTCCACATGTCCGCGTGCTGCGCGGTGAGGCGGAGCATCCGCTCACCCGCCGTGCCGACCATGATCGGCGGGCCGTTCGGGCGCGGGCCGCGCATACGCAGTTCGCTCTCGCGCGCTGAGTAGAACTGCCCCTCGAAGTCGACCTTCCCCTCGCGCAGCAGCGTTGCGATGATCGTCAACGCCTCCTCGAAGCGGCTGGCGCGGTAGTCATACGGGATGCCGAAGGCGCGGTACTCCGGTTCGTGATACCCCGCGCCGATGCCGAGGATCAGCCGGCCGCCGCTCATCTCGTCAATCGTGTTCGCCATCGTCGCGAGCAGCGCCGGGCTGCGGAAACCCGTGCAGATGACCAGCGTGCCGATCTCGACGCGCTTCGTCACGGCGGCGAGGCCCGCGAGGATGGACATGCACTCGTACGTCCCCTCCGTCACGTCGTTGAACCGGAAAAGCAGATGATCGGGGATCCAGACGGAGTCGAACCCGACCTCCTCCGCGCGCTGCGCCATCGCGGCAACATCCGACCAGCGCGGCGTCGCGCCGTCCATCTGCCCCTCGACGATGGGCAGGAAGATTCCGACTTTGCACGGACGCACCATGGAAGGCTCCTTTCAACGGGTGGCAAACCGGGTATGAACCGCAGAGACGCAGAGAACGCAGAGGAACGCAGAGAAATACAAAAAGAAGATGGGAGCGTGTCCCCTTAATTCTTTTCCCCCTCTTCCCTCTCTGCGTCCTCTGCGCCTCTGCGGTTCATACCCGGTTTCCTCCTCTTGTTATCCCTTGTCGAGCAGTTCGAGCACGGGCGCGAAGGCTTCGATGCCCGCGCGGCTGGTGGGCGTGAGCCAGAGTTGGACGTGGGAGATGCACTCGCGGGCGAAGGCGCGCAGGGTCTCCGCCATCTGCTCCGGCGTGCCAGTCACCGGCTCCATCCCCGGCGTCGGGCGACCGAGGACGGAGGCGGAGATGGTGAGGGTGCGCCCCAGGGTGGCGGGGTCGCGCCCGTGCTCCTCACAGGCGGCGTCGATCGCGGCGCGCAGGGGCGGCAGCAAATCCGGGTGGCTGCGGCGGGTGATCCAGCCATTCCAGAGGTCGGCGTACTGCGCGGTGAGACGGAGCATCCGCTTGCCCGTGGCGAGGGTGCCGATCATCACCGGCGGCCCCTGCAGGCGTGGCCCCGCCGGGCGGCGCTCCAGTTCGTGTGCGGAGTAGTACGTCCCGTCGAGATTGGCGACGCCTTCATGGAAATACTGGTGGATGATCGCCATCGCCTCCTCGAAGCGGCTGATGCGGTTGTCGTACGAGAGGCCGAGCGCGTTGTGCTCGAATCCCGAGTCGCCACCGCCGATGCCGAGGATCACCCGGCCGCCCGAGACCTCCTCGATCGTATCCACGATCTTCGCCAGCACGCCCGGATTGCGGTACCCCGTGCAGGAGACGAGCGTGCCAAGTTCGACGCGCGGCACGACCGCCGCGAGCGCGGTGAGCAGCGTCCAGCAATCCCAGAAGCCGGACGCCGCCTCCCGCTCGCCGCGCGGCGTCCCGTCCGGGTTCAGCCCGAGTTCACCGCGCGGGTAGAGGAAGTGGTCGGGGAACCAGAGCGAGTCGAATCCAACCTGCTCCGCCGTCTGTGCGAGCGCGAGGATGCTCTCCCACTGCGGTTTCCGCCCGCCCGCGCCGACCTGCGCGTGCGGGAAAAAGAGGCCAACCTTCAGCGGTCGCTTGGACGTGGCGGTGAGGGACAATGGGGCGCTCCTTCCGGCTGGGTGCGACGACCCTTTGCATAGATGACGGGTTGTTCCGTGCGGCGAGTATCATGCATCGCGCGCGCAAGGGCAAGAACCGCCCAGAATGCCCGCGATGCCGGTCGTGCATGGAATGGCGAGGTACGGTAGGATTGACCCTTCTTTCGGCTCCTTTTTCGACATGGGGCGATGAGAGGCGCGGGGACTCAACGCGCATCAACGGGGAGAACAATTGCGTCCCTCTTTCCGCCTCGGGAGGGGACTAGGGGGTTAGGCAGGTGCTCGAACATCTCGTGCGACAGTCGGTCCGCGATATTGACCCGTATGCGTGGGAACTCTCCAGCGACGCGGTGGCGGCGAAGCATGGCCTGCGCGTGCAGGATGTCATCCGCTTCGACCTGAACACGTCGCCGTTCGGCCCGAAGGCGTGGGATGCCGCGATGGAGGCGGCGCGGCAGGAAGGGGAGGCGAACGAGTATTTCGACACGAGCTACGCGGAACTTGCGGCGCTCTTCGGCGCGTACTACGGCGTCCCGACGGACCATCTGATCATCGGTGCGGGCGCGGACGAAATCCTCGACATCAGCACGAAGACCTTCCTCGACAACGGCGATCCCGTTGTCATCTCCGTGCCGACCTACTCGATGTACGCGATCTGCGCGGAGCAGATGGGCGCGTACGTCCGCCGCGTGCCGCTCGGCGCGGACTTCGCACAGGACATCGACGGCCTGCTCGCCGCCGCCGAGGGTGCGAAGATCATCTTCCACTGCAACCCGAACAGCCCGACGGGCAACGCGACCGACCCCGCCGCGCTGGAACGACTGATCGCGAATGCGCCGTGCATGGTCGTCGTGGACGAGGCGTACGCGGAGTACACCGGCACATCCGCCGTGCCGCTGATCGCGCGGCACCCGAATCTGGTCGTCGTCCGCACGATGTCTAAGGCGTTCGGCATGGCGGGGATGCGGCTGGCGTGCGGCGTCGCCGCCCCCGCCGTGACCGCGATGATGAACCGCGTGCGCCCGCCGAACAGCGTCAGCCGCGTGACGGCGCGGGTCGGCGCTGCGGCGCTTCGGGACATCCCCGCCATGCGGGAGAACGTCGCGACGGTGATCGCCGAGCGCGAGCCATTCATCGACCTGCTCTGGGAGTTCGGCGCGCATGTCTATCCTTCGGTGACGAACTTCGTCCTGACGCGCTGGGAAAGCCCGACGGTCGCGCAGTCCGTCTACGACTGGCTGGAGGCGCGCGGCATGGTCGTGCGGAACTTCTCGCAGCACCCGCTCCTGCCGGGGCATCTCCGCATCACCGTCCGCACGGCGGAGGAGAACGCGCGGTTATTCGCTGCGCTGAAGGAATGGCGACGGCAGGCCGTACATGGGATTTCTTCGTGATTGCGATTTCAAGCGTCTCGTCGTTACGACGGATGGTGTTCCCTCTCAGTGTATTATGGAAGAGGGGCAATACAATGAAGACGATGTACGAATTGTGGGACGCGCAAAGTCGCAATCTGATTGCCACCTATCGCGCGGAAGCAGACGCGCTTGTGGCGGTTCGGGCGTTTATCGCGGACGACGGTGAGGAGAGCATTGGCGGCGTGTTCCTCGTTCGACATGAACCGGATGGTGGTGACGATGTCATCGCGGCGGATGCGGCTTTGGCACGTTTGGCGCTGGAGCGGAGCGTGAATCCGTTGTCGGTAGGTCCGGCCCAGAGACGCCCCTGAAATCGCGTCGGGTTGCTGAAGCAATGTCATTGCGAAGGGTTTTCGTTCTATGGTGGGGAGGGAAGCAATGCGTACGATGAAGGCCGCCGTGCTCTACGACTACAACACACCGATGGTCATCGAAGAGGTGCAACTCGACGATCCGGGGCCGAACGAGGTGCTGGTGAAGATGACCGCCAGCGGTGTCTGCCGCAGCGACCTCCATGTGCTGAAGGGCGAGTGGAAGCCGCCCCTCCCAACGATCCTCGGGCACGAGGCGGCGGGCCGCGTTGCGGCAGTTGGCCCCGGCGTCACGCGCGTCAAAGCGGGGGACCCCATCGTTCTCTCTTTCAAGCCCAACTGCGGCTACTGCGAGCAGTGCATGTCCGGCCATCCGCACCTCTGCACGGGCTTCCGTGGTCCGGCGGGGACGCTCCCCGGTGGGCACACGCGGCTCTCGAAGGACGGGCAGCCGATTCATCATTTTGCCTCCACCTCGTCGTTCGCCGAGTATGCGGTGATCCACGAGAGCAGCGCGGTCGCCATCGGCCCGGAGACGTCGCTCGAACTCGCGGCGCTCGTCGGTTGCTCCGTGACGACGGGCGTGGGCGCGGTGCTCAACACCGCGCAGGTGCGGCCCGGCAGCACCGTGGCCGTGATTGGCTGCGGCGGCGTGGGTCTGAATGTCATCCAGGGGGCGCGATTCGCCAACGCCTCGCGGATCATCGCGGTAGACATCAGCCAGGATAAGCTGGAGTTCGCGGAGCGCTTCGGGGCGACCGACACCGTCGATGCCCGCGAGGAGAACCCGGTGCAGGCGATCCGGCGGCTGACGGGTGGCGGGGCGGACTACGCCTTCGAGGTGCTTGGCAGCGGCGAGACGGTGCGTACCGCGTTCGACTCGATCCGCTCGGGCGGCACGGCGGTCGCGGTTGGCATGGCGGCGGTCGGGGAGTTCGCGCAGATCGACGCCTACCTGCTGGCCGCGCAGGAGAAGACGCTGAAGGGCTGCTTCTACGGCTCGGCGCGCACCCATGTGGACATGCCGAAATACATCGCGCTGGCGCAGGCCGGTAAACTCGACCTCGACTCCCTCGTGACGCGCCATTATCCGCTGGAAGAGATCAATGAGGCGTACGACGCGCTCGACCGTGGCGAAGTTGGCCGGGGCCTGATCGTCTTCGACTGAACATTTGGTAGCCGGGAGCCCTTTAGGCAGATTTCCAGCCTGCGTCCGGCTCGCAGGCTGGAAAGCCTGTGCTACCAGGGGTCACCAGTTCGCCATCGACGCGCGCAGGATGTCCGCCAGGTCGCCCGGGCTGGGTTCGCGCGGGGAGATGACAAGGAGACGTTGCTGCTTCTCCGCGCCCTCGACCAATGCGTCGATGTCGCCCTCGTCGTAGCCGAGTTCCGCGATGCCGCGCGGCGCTTCGATATCCTTCATCAGTTGAATCAGGACGTCCGGCAGCGTGTTTGCGTCGCCGTGCGGGAGCGAGCGGCCCGCGAGCAGTTCGGCGGCGTGGTGGTGCTTCGCCGGGTTCGTCGCGTATGTGAACCGGAACGCGGCGGGCGCGGTGACGATCACCGAGTGGCCGTGCGGGATGAAGGGATGATCCGTCGGGTAACCGGACGGCTGATAGACGTGCTTGAGGCCGGCAATCGGGTACGAGCAAGCGTGGGGAATGTGCGTGCCGGCGTTGCCGAAGCCGATCCCCGCGATCATCGCCGCGAGCGACATCTGCGTGCGCGCCTCGATGTCCTGCCCGTTCTGCACGGCGCGGCGCAGGTATTTGCCGCCAAGCGCCAGCGTCTTCTCCGCCCAGATGTCGGAGATCGGCGTCGCGCCCTGGAAGGTCGGGCGATCCCCCGGCGAGTCGGGGAGGGGGCGCGAGGTGTACTCCCGCGCGAGGTACGACTCCACGGCGTGGCAGAGCGCGTCGAGGCCGCACGACGAGGTTACCTCCGGCGTCAGCGTCAGCGTCAGGAGCGGGTCCACGATGCCGACGCTCGGGCGCAAGTAGCGGTTCGAGAGGCCGGTCTTGACGTGCTGCTCCGGGACTTCCAATGCGGCGACGGAGGTTGCCTCGGAGCCAGTGCCCGCCGTCGTCGGGATCGCCAGGAGCGGCTTGAGCGGCCCCGGCGGGATGCGCGCCGCGCCAATCGGCTTGTTCACGTAGTCGAGCAGCGGCGCGGGGTACGTCGCGAGGAGGTTGGCGACCTTCGCCGTGTCGATGCTCGACCCGCCGCCGAGGCCGACGTAGCCATCGACCTTCTCGGCAATCGCGACATCGGCGGCATCCTGCAACGACTGGAGCGTTGGCTCGACGCGGACGCGGTCGTAGACCACGCAGGCGATGCCCGCCGCCTCGATGGACCGCTGCACGCGCTCCATGATCCCCGCGCGCACGATGCCTGGGTCGCAGACGAGCAGCGCGCGGCGCACGCCGAGCCGGTGCAGTTCGTACCCCGCCTCGTCGGATGCGCCCGCACCGAATTTAATCGGCGTCGTTTCCAGCGTGAAAACCGTCTCGTGTCCGCTGTGCTGCATTGCCTCTTCCTTCCGTTGCGACCGATAGGGGCAGTATACCGCGATCCGGCGACGGTGCACCCCGCGACAGAGAACCGCCGCGCGTCCTGCGACGTTGTACCAGTGTCTACATTCTTCGCATGTCAGGAGGAAGGCCATGCCGAGTTTCGCTCCGATTACCGTCCGACAGCCGCAGCCGCACGACATCGTTGATGACCCCGTGGAGATTTGCGGTGTCGGCACCGGGTTCGAGGGGGTGTTCTCCGCCCGCGTGCGCGACGGCAACGGGACGGAGTTGGCGATCGCGAGCATCAACGCGGGTGGTCTCGGCATCTGGGGGAACTACCACGCGACGCTCGCCCTCGGCGCCATCCCCGCGACGACGGACGGGACGGTGGAGGTTTTCGAATTCCCACCGAGCGGGATGGGCGCTGAGTTGAACAAGGTCAGCGTGCCGGTCGTCTTCGGGCGGGCGTTGATCGATCCGTACCACGGGTTCGCGCAGTACACCGTTCTCAGTGGCGACACGCTCTCCGGCATCGCCCAGCACTGGTACGGCGACGCCTCGCAGTGGCCCCGCATTTTCGCGGCGAACACCGATCAGATTGCCGACCCGAATCTGATCTTTCCGGGGCAGGTCTTCCGCATCCCGCAGTGATCGCCCCGGTTGACCGGACATTAATGATGCGACTACACTGCGCGCATGAAGCAACGATTGGTCGTGCCGCTCATCCTGCTCGTTCTCGTCCTCTTTCCCGGATGCGCGGCGGCGGACGCCCCTCCGTTCGTGCCGACCCTGCCGCCCGCCGTGCGCGGCCAGAATCCGGCGAACCCGCACCCCGCGACGGGGGACATCCCGCCGCTCGCGGCGGATTACACCCTCGCCGCGACGATTGGCAACGTCGGGGACGACGGGAGCATTCACGTCGTGGGCACGGAGCGTGTGCGGCTGACGAATACGGGGAAGCAGCCCGTGCCCGCCGTCACCTTCAATGTCGCGGCGGCGCATTACGGCTGGTTCGCGCTCGACGGTGGCACGATCGACGGCGCCCCGGCGGCGGTCGATCAGGCGGAGGTGCGGCTCTCGTTCCCGGAGTGGCCCGCGCTCGCCCCCGGTGATAGCCGCACCGTTGGCTTCACCTTCCACCTCGACATCCGCGACGACGGCGACGGCTGGGACGCGACGCGACGCGACGGGGACATCCTCCGGCTCGCCTACTGGTTCCCGATGCTCTCCGACGACCACGGTTATCACGAGCAGTTTGATGCCGTCTACACCGCGACGGGGAACTTCCACGTCACGCTCGTCGCCCCCGCAACGCACGTAGTGGCAAGCACGGGCGTCGTGCAGCGCACGGAGACCGTCGGGGGGCGCACGACGTACATGATTGACGCGCCGAATGTCCGCGATTTCGTCGCCTTCCTCTCGCCCTCGTATCGGGTGCTGCGCGGCGTGACGAAGGACAACGTCGCGGTCGAGGTCTACACCGTGCCGGATCATCTCATCGGCGCGCTCTCGCGTGACACGGATATTCTGGCGGAGGCGACCCACGCGATCGAGTGGATGAGCGCCACGGTCGGCCCGTATCCGTACCCGGTCTTCCGCGTCGTGGACGCGGGCCTGACGATCCCCGGCGGCATCGAGTTTCCCATGCTGATCGCCATCCGCCCGCAGTCCCGGCAGATGGCGGTGCTAGTAACGCACGAGGTCGCGCATCAGTGGTTCTACGGTCTGCTCGGCACGCATCCGCAGACCGAGACGTGGGTGGACGAGGGCGCGGCGAGCCTGTTTGAGGTGACGATTGACGGCGGGATCGACGCGCCCGTCTCGCTCTCGCGCCCGCTCCCGTGCGCCGTCAGCATCAGCGTCTGGGAGACGAGCGTCAGCGACCGTGACCACTACTACTGCGTCTACAATGGTGGCCGCAAGGTCTACGGCGCGATCCGCGACGCGATGGGCACGGATCGCTTCGTCGCCGCGCTCCACGATCTCTTCGCGCGCAACCGCTACGGCGTCATCACCGCGCGCGATCTGCTGACGACCTTCCAGCAGCACAGCGCGACCGACCTCCGCCCCGTCGTGCGCGATTATCTCTCCTACGATTGGCTCGACGCCCTCCCATCCCCCGGCGGCTGACGGGAGGCTTGAACCGCGAAGGCGCGAAGGACGCGAAGGAGGGAAGAGACAAAGGAGTTTCTTGTTTTTCTCCTCCCCTCTTTGCGTCCTTCGCGCCTTCGCGGTTCAAAGAGTTCCCTCTGCTACAATCGGGGCGTATGAGCGCGATACTTTCCACACAGACGAATGCCGTGACAGAGCGTGCCTATGTCGTCGGGACGGCGGGGCATGTGGACCACGGCAAGAGCACGCTCGTGCGCGCGCTGACGGGGATTGACCCCGATCGGCTGGCGGAGGAGAAGGCGCGCGCGATGACGATTGATCTCGGATTCGCGTGGCTGACGCTCCCCTCCGGGCAGGCGGTCAGCATTGTGGATGTGCCGGGGCACGAGCGGTTCATCAAGAACATGCTCGCGGGCGTCGGTGGGATCGACGCCGCGCTGCTCATCGTCGCGGCGGACGAGGGGCCGATGCCCCAGACCCGCGAGCACCTCGCCATCCTCGATCTGCTCGGCATCGACCGGGGGCTGATCGTGCTCACGAAGGCCGACATGGTCGATGAGGAATTTCTCGAACTGGCCATCGACGCGACGCATGAAGCCCTCGTGGGGACGACGCTGGCGGGGGCGCCGCTCGTCGTGACCGCCGCGACGACGGGGCGGGGGTTGGACAATCTGAAGGCCGCGCTCGACGCGCTGCTCGTTGATACGCCGCCCCGCTCCCCGCACGGTCGCCCGCGCCTGCCGGTGGATCGCGCCTTCACGATCAGCGGCTTCGGCACCGTCGTCACCGGGACGCTGCTCGACGGGACGCTTGCCGCCGGTCAGGACGTGGAACTGCTGCCGCGCGGCATCCGAGGGCGCGTGCGCGGCGTACAGACGCACCAGTCGAAAGTGCCGCTCGCGCTGCCGGGGAGCCGTGCCGCCGTCAACATCGGCGGCATCGCGGTGGAGGATGTGCGCCGGGGCGATGTCGTGACGCCGCCGGGCTGGCTCGCGCCGACGCACCTGCTCGATGTCCGGCTGCGGCTGACACGCACCGCACCTGTGTTGGAGCAGAACGACGCGGTCGATCTCTTCGTCGGCGCGGCGGAGGTGCCGGGGCGGGTGACGCTGCTCGACGCGGACCGGTTGGAGGCGGCCGCGATGGGGTGGGTGCAGTTGCGGCTCGCGGCGCCGGTCGCTGTCGTGCGCGGCGACCGCTTCATCCTCCGCCGCCCGTCGCCGAGCGAGACGATTGGCGGTGGCACGATCATCGATACCGCGCCCCGCCGCCATCGCCGCTTCCACGCGGAGACAATCGAACGACTCGCCAGCCTCGCGCGCGGGACGCCGCACGACCTCGCCCGCCAACTGCTGAAGACGGGGCCGCACGAAGTCCGCGCGGTGGTTGTGGCGATGGGATTGGCGGCGGAATTGGCGCATCCGATCCTCGCGGCGCTCATCGGCGACGGGGAACTGCGCGTGCTGCAACCGGGGATGGTCGATCCCTTGCCGCCGAACGCCTTCATCCTGCTGGAGAGCGGCGCATCGACGCTTGAGGCGCGGGTCACGCTGCTGCTCGCGCAGTTCCACGCCGCGAACCCGCTGAAGCGTGGCATCCCGCGCGAGGAGGCGCGAAGTCGGCTCGGCGTCGCGCCGCGCTTCTTCGATGAGTTCGTCGCGCATCTTCACGGCAAGGAGAGCATCGTCGCGGAGCGAGGTGAGGCGGGGCCACTCCTCCGTCTTCCCGGTCACGCCGTCACTCTGCCGCCCGCCCAACGTGCCGCCGCCGATGCCTTCCTTGCCGCGCTTGCCAAGGAGCCGTACGCGCCGCCCGACCCCGCCACGTTCGGTATCGGGCCGGAGACGCTGGCGGTGCTGGCGGATGAGGGGCGCGTCGTGCGGGTCGCCGCAGGCGTCGTCTTCAGCCGTGCCGCGTATGATCGGATGGTGGCGCGGACCCTGACGCTGATCGACACGCAGGGGAGCGTCACGCTGGCGCAGTTCCGGGACGCAATCGGCACGAGCCGCAAGTACGCGCAGGCGATGATGGAATACCTCGACGGGCGGCGCATCACCCGGCGCGTCGGCGATGCGCGGATGCGCGGCCCGGCGGCGCGCGACATCGCGCCCCGCATCGCTCCCGGTGGCGGTGGCCTTTAGCCTGCCGAACTAAAAAGCTGCGGCAGGCTAAAGCCCGTCGCCACCATTTCCAGGGGCGGATTACCGACTCTGCAACGATTTCGGAGGTTCAGATGGCACAGAGCGCGCTCGATCCCTTCGCCGTGCTCGCCGCGCTCGGCGTGATGGACGCGACCACGGCGACACCGGTGCACGGCGGGCAGGATGCGGTGATCTGGCGCGTCGAGCATGGTGGCCATGTCTCGGCGTTGCGCGTCTTCCGGCCCGACCAACTCCGGGGGATGCAGCGCGAAACCCAGACGATCCGCGCCGCCATCGCGTGCGGCCTCCCCGTGCCCGATGTTCGCGTTGAAGGCGTGTGGAATGAGCGCCCGGCGATGCTGCTCGCATGGTGTCCGGGCGAGACGCTGCTCGCGGCGATCCAGCGGCAACCGTGGCGGGTGTGGGCATTCGGTGCCGTGTTCGGGCGGATGCAGGCGCGCATCCATGCCGTCACCGCGCCGGAATCCCTCCAGGGCACGCCCGATGCCTGGCTCGATTGGGCGGGGCCGCTCGACGCGCGGTTGCTCGACCGCCTTCGCGCCACCGCAACGCGCACCGACGCCCTCCTGCACCTCGATTACCACCCGCTTAACGTGATGACGGACGGCGGACACATTACCGGCGTGCTCGACTGGCCCAACGCCCGCGCGGGCGACCCGCGCGCCGATCTCGCGCGGACGGCTGTGCTGCTCCGCTTCCGGCCCGCCGTCTCCGTGCGCCCGCATGAGGCCGCCGCCATGCGCCTCTTTCTGCGGGCGTGGTGGTACGGCTACCAGCGGGTCGCGGGGCCGGTGCGCGACATGGGGCTGTTCTACGCGCTGGCGGGGGCGCAGACGGTGCGGGATCAGGAGCGCAAAGTCGGCCTGCCAGGCCGTACAATCCAATCGCGCGATCTCGACCCGCTCCGGCGCTGGACGGCGGCGTGGATGCGCCGCATCGGAATATGATGGTAAACTGCGCGCATAGGGTGCAATACATCGCATGAAGGGGAATCCGATGGAGAAATTTACCGCAGTATTCCTCCACGAAGGCGACTGGTAGGTCGGATACGTCGAGGAGTTGCCGGGTGCGAATACCCAGGAGCATACCCTCGAAGAAGCGCGAGAGAGCCTGAAAGAGGCGGTGCACCTCATTCTCGAATCGAACCGAGAGTTGGCACGACGCGAATTTGCTGGCAGGGACGTGGTGCGTGAAGAACTTGTCATCACCGCCGGATGAAGCGACATACCCTACTGAAATACCTGAAGGATCACGATTGCGCCTTCTTCCGCGAGGGGTCCAAACACGACATCTACTGAAATAGACAAAACGGGAAGACCCCGGCAGTGCCGCGTCACGTCGAGATCATTGACCTCACTGCCAGAAAAATCTGCAAGGACTTGGACATCCCTCCGCCGCGATAGGCGCTGAACCTCCGTGCCGGGCTGTGCTACACTGACCTCCGCGCCGATGCGCCCGGACAGACTTTCTGTGAGAGAGGCGACACGCTATGGTCCAGACACGACCCACGACCGCTGCGAATGCATACCTCGGCACGCTCCCAGAGGCGACGCAGTTCCCCGATGCGCAGGGGCGGTTCGGGCGGTTCGGTGGCCAGTACGCCCCCGAAACGCTGATGCCCGCCCTCGCGGAGTTAGAGGCGGCGTACACTGAGGCGCGCAACGATGCCGCGTTCCTCGCGGAGATGGGCGAACTGCGGCGGCACTTCATTGGCAGGCCGACGCCGACGTACCACGCGAAGGCGCTCTCCGCGCGGCTCGGCGGCGCGCAGATCTGGTTGAAGCGCGAGGACCTCGCGCACACCGGTGCGCACAAGATCAACAACGCGCTCGGGCAGGGGTTGCTCGCCAAGCGGATGGGCAAGCCGCGCGTGATCGCGGAGACAGGCGCGGGGCAGCACGGCGTCGCGATGGCGACCGTCTGCGCGATGCTTGGCCTCGAATGCATCGTCTATATGGGCGAGGTGGACATCGCCCGGCAGGCGCTTAACGTTTTCCGCATGAAATTGCTCGGCGCGGCGGTCGTGCCGGTCAGCAGCGGCTCGCGCACGCTCAAGGATGCGCTCAACGAGGCGATCCGCGACTGGGTGACGAATGTCGGCACGACGTACTACGCCATCGGCACTGTCGCCGGCATGCACCCCTACCCGGTGATGGTGCGCGATTTCCAGGCGGTGATCGGGCAGGAGGCGCGGGCGCAACTGCTTGAACAGGCGGGCCGGCTGCCCGATGCCGTGCTCGCGTGCGTCGGCGGCGGCTCGAACGCGATGGGAATGTTCCACGCCTTCGTGCCGGATGCGAGCGTGCAACTCATCGGTGTTGAGGCGGCGGGTCACGGTATCGACACGGGCCGACACGCGGCGAGCATCACCGCCGGTCGGATTGGGGTGCTCCATGGCTCGCGCTCGTACGTCATCCAGGACGCCGACGGGCAGATCATGGAGACGCACTCGATCTCGGCGGGGCTTGATTACCCCGGCGTCGGGCCGGAACTGGCGTGGCTGGCGGATACGGACTTCGCGCAGTTCGTCGGCGCGACCGACGCGGAGGCGCTCAACGCGCTCCAAGTACTGTCACGCACGGAGGGGATTATCCCCGCGCTCGAATCGGCGCACGCCATCGCCCACGCGATGCGGATCGCGCCGACGATGCCGCAGGACGCGATTATCGCCGTCTGCCTCTCCGGGCGCGGCGACAAGGACATGGGCACCGTCGCCGACGCGCTGGGCGTGACGCTCAAATGAGTACTGAGTACTGAGTACTGAGTACTGAGTGTGGGTGAAGGAAGCGGTACGTAAAGGATAGCGGGGACGATGACGGGTATTGAGCGGATTCGGGCGGCGTTCGCGCGGGCGAAGGAGGAGGGGCGGGCGGCGTTCATCCCGTACATCACCGTCGGGCACCCGGACCGTGCGACGGTCGCGGCGGTCGTCCCCGCGCTGATCGAGGCGGGCGCGGACATCGTCGAACTTGGCATCCCGTTCTCCGACCCGCTCGCGGACGGTGTTGTTATCCAGCGCAGCACACAGACCGCGCTGGCGAACGGTGTGACGCTCGATGTCTGCCTTGATGCCGTCCGGGACCTCCGTGCCGCCGGTGTGACCGTCCCTATCGTCTTCCTCGGCTACATGAATCCAATCGCGCAGCGGGGCGATGAACCGTTCGCGGCGGCGTGCGCGCGGGTAGGTGTGGACGGCGTGATCGTCGTGGACCTCCCACCGGAGGAGGCGGGCGACCTGCGCGCCGCGTGCGACCGTCACGGTGTTGCCCTAATCGCCATGCTCGCGCCGACGAGCACAGAGCGGCGCATCGCGCAAGTCGCCGATCTCGCGACGGGGTTCGTCTACTGCGTCGGGCTGACTGGGGTAACGGGGGCACGTGACGCCCTCGCGGCCGATCTCGGCCCGTTCCTGGACCGCGTGCGGGCGAAGGTCTCGATCCCGATTGCGGTCGGGTTCGGCATCTCGCGCCCGGAGCACGTCGCGCGCGTCGGCGCGATGGCCGATGGCGTGGCCGTCGGCAGCGCGCTCGTCTCTCGACTGGACGAACTTGCGCCCGATGAACGCGCGAGCGGCGCGGGGACGTTTGTGCGCTGGCTGAAGGGGAAGGACTGAGGACTGAGGACTGAGGACTGAGAAGGGAGCACATTCCACTCAGTCCTCAGTCCTCGGCACTCAGTCCTGAAGCGAGAGGAACGAGCGATGATGCGGGGTGTGCGCGGGGCGACGACGGCGACGGCAAACACGGCGGAGGAGATCATCGAGGCGACGCAGGAGTTGATCGACGCGCTCGTTCGCGCCAATCAACTGAGCGCCGACGACATCGCCAGCGCTTTCTGGACGACGACGCGCGACCTCACCGCCGAGTTTCCCGCGTTCGCGGCGCGGCAGGTTGGCTGGGCCGATGTGCCGCAGATGTGCGCGCATGAGATGGACGTGCCGGGCAAACTGGGCATGTGCATCCGCGTAACGCTGCACATCAACACCGAGAAGGCGCAGCGCGACATCCGGCACGTCTACCTGCGCGGCGCGACGGTCCTCCGACCCGAATACGCCGTTGATCTTGCGTCGCTCGTGTCCTGACCGATCCCACCCCGCTGCTGTGTCGCCGGAATAAACGGAGATTCGTGCGCCTTATCATAAGTAGGCGCACGAAACGTTCTTGTATCCGCGACGCAGGTGAAGAATCGTTGACGGTATGCGACGTGCGGTAGTACCCTCGCTATGGTGTTCCCAGCACGGGCATGATCGGTGCGCCGTTGGCTGCGGAACGGAAGGGACCCCCGTACATGGCTTCTCCAGCAATCTCCGCGACGGAAAATAACCGCGAGATGTCCACTGATATCGTGCGTGATGTTGAAAATGATGCGCCCGCGCCCGTGTCGCCGCGCCGCTTTGGTGGGGTGATCCCGGACAACGAAACCCCGGCGATGCTGCGCGGCACCGTCTTCCGGCTCGCGTGGCCCTCCATCGTGGAGAACATGCTCCAGTCGCTCGTGCAGATCGCGACAACGGCGATGGTCGCGCGCCTCGGCGCGGCGGCATTGGCCGGGGTTGGTGTGTCAAATCAGATCATGATGGTCGGCATCTCGACCTTCTTCGCCGTCAGCACGGGCACAACGGTCATCGTCGCGTACAACATCGGGGCCGGAAACCCGCGCGAGGCGGCGGTGGCCGCGAAGCAATCCTACTTTGTCGGGCTGATCCTCTCGATTATCGTCGCGATCCTCGGTTTTCTCTTCAGCGCGCAATTCATCCGGCTGATCGGCGCGGACGCGAGCGTCGTCGCGGAGGGCGCGCAGTTCCTGCGCATCGAGGCGCTGGGGACGATCTTCCTCGTCACGATGTTCATCTCCAGCGGCATCCTCCGCGGTTCCGGCGACACGCGCACGCCGATGCTCGTCACCCTCTCGATTAACTTCATCAATATTGGGGTGTCGCTGCCGCTGATCTTTGGGCTCGGTCCGTTTCCGTATCTCGGCGTCGTTGGGGCGGCGTGGGGCAACATCGTCGCGCGGTTCGTGGGGGCGATTGTCCTCGTGGCGATCGTCTGGCGTGGGCGGCGGGGCGTGAGCATCTCCGGGCGCGCGGGTTGGCGACCGCGCTGGATCCCCATCAAGAAACTCGTCGATATCGGCCTGCCGAGCATGATGGAATCGCTCTTCCGCTCCGGTGGCATGACGATCTTCGCGGTCGTGATCGTCAGCCTCGGCACGACGGCGTACGCCTCGCAGCAGGTGGCGAACGTCTTCTGGCAGATGACGCTCTTCCCCGGCTTCGGCTTCTCCACGGCGGCGTTGACGCTCACCGGTCAATCGCTCGGCGCGGGCAAGCCGGAGCGGGCCGCGCTCGCGTCATGGGTGGCGACGCGCGCCTGCATCGTCTGGATGGGGGTGATGGGCGTCGCCTATTTCTTCCTCGGGCCGTGGATTGTCATCCCGTTCAGCGCGGGCGATCCTCAGATACGCGACATCGCCTCGCACGCGCTCAAGGTGCTCTCGTTCTCGATGCCGATTCAGGCGGTCGGGTTGACGCTGGCGGGTAGCCTGCGCGGCGCGGGCGACACGCGCTGGCCGATGTTCTCCACCGGCTTCTCCATGTGGTTTGTGCGCATCCCGGCGGCGTACTTCTTCGGCGTCGTCCTCGGGTGGGGCATCCCCGGTGCGTACCTTGGCCTGATCCTCGACGCCTTCGTGACCTCCGGCCTCAACCTCTGGCGATACCGGAGCGGGCGTTGGCAGACCGCGCGCAGCCTCACGGCGGCTCCGGCGCGGTAGGGGGGCAATCTCACCCCCGGAGCCCTTGCCCCCGCGTGTATCATGGCCCAGGAGGATTGGATGCGGGTTCGCGACACACAACGCATCTTCACACGATGGCAACTGCCCGGCGGGAGTTGGCGAAACCTCGCGCTCCGCGTGGTGGTGCTCAATATCGGCCTGATGCTGTTCGGGTTCGCGCTCGTGCTCGGCTACCGCTCCGGCCTCGGCCTGAATGCGTGGAATATCTTTCAGATTGCGCTGACGAAGTACATCCCGATCACGCCGGGGCAGATGTCCATCGCGGTCGGCGGCCTGATGATCTTCGTCGCGTGGCGCGCGGGGATTCGGCCCGCCTTGGCGACGGTCTGCAACATGGTCTTCGTCGGCCTCTGGTTCGACTTCTTCGCCGCGCGCGTGCCGAAAGCGGATCGCCTCGCCGTCGCGTTGCCGATGCTCATCGGGGGCGTTGTCCTGCTCGGATGGTCGTCGGGCATCTACATCAAGGCGGGGTTAGGCGCGGGGCCGCGCGACTCGTTCATGCTCGCGGTCGTGCGGAAGACCGGGTGGCGGGTCGGCGTGGCGCGCGCGGTGATCGAGGGGACGGTCTTTCTGCTCGGCATCACGATGGACCGCTCACAGATCGGCATCGGCACGCTCGCGTTCACATTCGGCATGGGGCCAATGCTCGAATGGTCCTTTCGCGTCCTCCGCATCCCGCCCGGTGGCCGTGCCACGCCTGTGCTGCCAGTGCCGGTGGCCGAGTTGACGGCGGAATAGCGCCGACTGCGGTGTGTATAGTATCCCTACGGGGCATCATGGTACGCGACGTGCGTGACAGTCAGCAACGAATGGAGGTATGCACATGGGACGAGCACTCTTGATTGGCGTGAAGTTTGTCGCTGGCGCGGCGATCGGTGCGCTACTCGGTGCGGCGGTGACCGCGTATGTTGCGGGCGCGGGTGATCCTGCCGGGGCGAATGAAGGGTTCATGGATGGGATGCGCGGGCGTCTCGACGCGGTGAAATCAGCCGGGGATGCCGCCGCGATGCAGACGGAAGCCGCGCTGACGCAGCAATTCCGCAACAAAGTCAACGACCCGGACGCCCTCAACCCGCCAACCGCGCTGCATTCGTAAGAGATAACGGGGAATTGAACCGCGAATACTGCCCTCAAGGCAGTATTCGCGGTTCAAATTGTTTCGATAGGGGAGAAATATGTCTAAGGGAGCGGGGCAAGGAATTCGGCCGGTGGTGCTGGTGATTATGGATGGGTGGGGGGACGCACCGCCGGGGCCGGGGAATGCCGTCGCGCTCGCGAACACGCCGACGTTCGATCACCTCTGTGCCACCGCTCCACGAACGGAACTGATCCCCTTCGGGCGCGCGGTGGGGCTGCCGGACGGGCAGATGGGCAACTCCGAAGTTGGCCACCTGAACATCGGCGCGGGCCGCGTCGTCTATCAGACGCTGACGCGGATCGATCTGGCGATTGAGGACGGGGAGTTCCTGCGGAACGCTGTGCTGCTCCGTGCGGTGCGAACGGTGCGCGAGCGCGGCGTGACGCTGCATTTGCTCGGGCTGATCGGCCCCGGTGGTGTCCACGCGCAGGACGCGCACCTGCTCGCACTCCTCCGGCTGGCGCACGCGGAAGGCTTGGCGAAGGTCGCCGTTCACGCCTTCCTCGATGGGCGTGACACGGCGCCCGCATCCGCACAGGGGTACATGCGGGCGCTGGAAGCCGGGATGCGGGAGATCGGCGTCGGCGCCGTCGCGACGGTCTCCGGTCGCTACTACGCGATGGATCGCGACAATCGGTGGGATCGCGTCCAGAAGGCGTACGACGCGCTGACGATCGGCGTGGGTGAGGCGGCGCAATCGGCAGACGAGGCGATTGCGCGCTCCTACGCGGCGGGTGTGACGGATGAATTCGTCCTGCCGACAGTCATAACGGATAGCGATGGCGTCCCGGTTGGCACGATTGCGGACGGTGATGTCGCGATCTTCTTCAACTTCCGCGCCGACCGTGCCCGCGAGTTGTCGCACGCGCTGATCGATGGGGAATTTGTCGGCTTTCCGCGTGCGGCGCACCCGCAGATTACCTTCTTTACGATGACGGAGTACGAGGCGGATTTGCCCGTCGCCGGCGTCGCATTCCCGGTGGGGAACATCGTCGATCCGCTGGCGGCGGTCGTGGCGACGCGCGGGCTGGCGCAGTTCCACGCGGCGGAGACGGAGAAGTACCCGCACGTTACCTTCTTCTTCAATGGCGGACAGGAAGAGCCATTCCCCGGCGAAGAGCGGCGGCTGGTCCCCTCACCAAAGGTCGCGACCTACGACCTGCAACCGGAGATGAGCGCCGATGCCCTCGCGGACGCGGTCGTCGCGGCGATTGCGAGCGGGCAGTACGCCTTTGTTCTCGTCAACTTCGCGAACCCGGACATGGTGGGGCACACGGGCGTGCTCCCCGCCGCAATCGCGGCGGTGGAGACGGTCGATGCGTGCGTTGGGCGCATCCTCGCGGCGTTGGCGCGCACGAACGGTGCGGCGCTCATCACGGCAGATCACGGCAACGCCGAGGAGATGATCGCGCCGGACGGCACGCCGATGACGGCGCACACGCTCAACCCCGTCCTCTGCTTCCTCACCGGGCCGGGGGTGCCACCGAGAGCGGAATTGCGCCCGCATGGTCGGCTCGCGGACATCGCACCGACCATCCTCCACCTGCTCGGCATCCCACAACCTGCCCTCATGACGGGTGAGAGCCTCATCGTCGGAACGGATGCATCGCTGTAAGAATCCGGGGATGGGTAGCACTCGAGCCGATTGCGGAACCGTCCCCTCCCCTCTCCATCGCCGCCGTGAATTGAGGGTGTCGAAGCCAGAGAGCGATGGAGAGCGGGTGCCCTCTGGGCAGAGGGGGTGAGGAAGAGCAACCGGCTCTTATCCCACGCCTAGCACGCCCCATGGATGGGTTGCGCCCGCGATTTCTTTGATCGTGCCGCCGGTCGCGGCGTCGAGCGAGAGCAATTTGTTCTTCTCCTCGCTGACGGCATAGAGGCGCACGCCGTCGGGGCTGAGGTTGATGCTGCTGAGCGGCATGTCCGACAGGTAACGGCCGCGCAGGGCAAGATCGCTCGTGTTGACGGCGAACAGACCGTGCTCCGCGATCACGAAGAGTATCGTGCCATCCGGCGTCAGCGCCGCGCCACCGCTGGGGCCGCTGCCCTTCGCGCTCGCGCTCGGCATCAGCCAGTTGCCGACGCGCGCGACGATCCCCGGTGCGCTTGCTGCCGCCATCGGCAGGGTGACGGTGCGCCGGACTTGCAGCTGATTCGGGTCAACTTCCGAGACAATGCCGAGCGCGCCGTTGACGGCGTAGAGCCGCTGGCCATCCCGTGTCTGGGCGAGCGACCAGAGGCGTTGCTTGGCGATATCCTCCTTGCCGGTCGTCGGCAGGAAGATGCAGACGGAGAAGCGGCCATTCAGGTTGAGCATGTGGATGAATGGCCCCTTCGCCTGATTGAGGTAGAGGCTATAGACCCACTGCCCATCCGGCGAGACCATAGACGACTGGCGCGTGCCGCTCATCGTCTGCGCGATGGCCGTTTTGTCCACGATGACGCCCGGCTGGAGCGTCGCCGTGCGCACATCGTAGAGGCGCACCTTGTAGCCGAGGCCGGGCGTCGCCGTGCCGGTCGGCGGCAGGGTTTCGATCAGGTAGAGCGATGCGCCGTCGTTGCTCAGCGCATCGAACGAGAAGTCGCCGTCGAGGTTCACATACTTCGGCGGTTGCGCGAAGGCGGTGTCGATCACGGCGAGGTGGCTCCTGGTGTCGATGGTCGTTGCGGCGTTCACCGCGTACGCGGGGTAACTGGCGAGTGCGAGCCAGCGGCCGTTCGGCGAGAGGCCGCGCGGCGTGCCGGCAATCCCCTCCTCGGGCAGCGTGAACCGCCCCGTAATCGTGGTTTCCCGGAGCGCCTGTCCCGTCTGTGGGTCGAAGGCGCGCACCATCGTCTGCTCAATGCCGCGCTCCGTGACATAGAGCGTGGACCAGTCCGGCGACGGCACGCCGAGCGGAAAGTCCCGCACGCGCGTCCCGCTACCGGCAGCGATGACGCTGAGGCGGTTGGCTAGGACGCCGGTGCCATCGCGGACGTAGAGGCGATCACCCATCGCTTTCGGCGCCGCCGCAGTCGTTGGGATGGCGGCTGGCTGTGCAGGGGCCGCAGTTGGCGCAACGGTCGGCGGCGCGGGGGATGGGGCCGTTATTGGCGTTGCCGTGCCGCAGGCGACGAGCACGAGGGCCAGCACGCCACTAAGCAGGAGCAGGAATCGTCGTCGCATGGTCGTCACCTCCGCATCGATCGAACAGGGATCATTCACCTCTTCTACAACGCGGAGGATCGATTGGTTCCTCACCCCCCGGCTCCCTCTCAATCGCACAGAGACCACGGCAAGGATAGGCTCATACAGCGATGGAGAGGGGGAGCATGAAGCGGACGACGAAAATTACACCAGTGCGGGAGGTCTCGTTACGCCGCGTGTGGCAGGTTCAGAGAAAGACGAAGCGGTGTGACTTGTAGTACCTCAGCGATTATCTGTGCGCGATTCAATCTCCCTTTGCTCTGAGTTATCTGATCTAAGGGGAGTTGCCTTTGGCGCTCCAGCATTGCTGCAAGCGTTGTTAGCCGCTCATTTATCTCACGCCCCACTTTACCGGTGACGTATTCCGCGCCCGTATCGCGATCCCAGCGTGCTGGGATGCCAATAGCAGTGATCGTGAAATTCTCGAAACGATATTCAACAGTCAACAGCGCATCAACTACATCCTCGGACATGCTCGGAAACCGTTTGCCAGAAAACCGCCCCACGACTCCTCGTTCGATTGTCTTTGACGTATATCGCATTTACTTACCTCCGTACGCGCTCCGTTCGCCATTCTCGCAGATGAGGGCGATACATCGTTATGAGCACAACGCCCGTCTTGATTTCGCTTGCATCTCCTTCAGTAGGCATTTTGCAGGGGCCTTCTTTGACTTGCGATAATGCATCAACATTAGCGCAGGTGCGGGAAGGCGCGGCGGCCGAGGTAGCGCGCCGACTCTTCCAGTTCCTCCTCGATGCGCAGGAGTTGGTTGTACTTCTCGACGCGATCGACGCGGGAGGGCGCGCCCGTCTTGATCTGCCCGGCGTTCGTCGCGACGACGAGGTCCGCGATGAAGGTATCCGCCGTCTCACCACTCCGATGCGAGATGACCGCCGCCCACCCCGCGCGGTGCGCCCGTTCAATCGCCTCGAACGTCTCGGTCAGCGTGCCAATCTGGTTGAGTTTGACGAGGATGGCGTTGCCCGCGTTCTCCTGAATGCCGCGCTCCAGGAAGGCGGTGTTCGTGACGAAAAGGTCGTCGCCGACGAGTTGCACGCGGTCGCCAAGTTGCTCGGTCAGGGTCTGCCAGTTCGACCAGTCATCCTCCGCCAGTCCGTCCTCGATGGAGATGATCGGGTATTGGGCGACGAGGTTCTCGTAGTAACTGATCAGTTCCGTCGGTGTGAAGGTGCGATTCTCGCCCTTGAGGTTATAGATACCGTCCTCGTAAAACTCCGAGGAGGCGGGGTCGAGGGCGATGAAGATGTCGTCGCCCGCGTCGTACCCGGCCTTCTCAATCGCCTGGAGGATCAGTTCGATTGCCTCCTGATTGGAGCCGAGCGATGGTGCGTAGCCGCCCTCGTCGCCCACCTGCGTCGGGTACCCCTTGTCGTGCAGCACGCCCTGGAGCGCGTGGAAGACCTCGGTGCCCCAGCGCAGCCCCTCGCGGAACGACGGCGCGCCGACGGGCATCACCATGAACTCCTGCATATCGACGCTGCTGCCGAGCGCGTGTTTGCCGCCGTTGAGGATGTTCATCATCGGCACGGGGAGCGTGCGCGCGTTCGGCCCGCCGAGGTAGCGATAGAGGGGGATGTCAAGCGCAATTGCGGCGGCGCGGGCGACGGCGAGCGAGACACCGAGGATCGCGTTCGCGCCGAGGCGGCCTTTATTCTTCGTGCCGTCGAGCGCGACCATCAGGCGGTCTATCTCGATCTGGTTCAGCGCGTCGAGGCCGACGATCTCCTCCGCGATCACGTCGTTGACATTCGCGACCGCCTTCTGCACGCCCTTGCCGCCGTAGCGGCGCGCGTCCTTGTCGCGCAGTTCCACCGCCTCGTGCTGGCCCGTCGATGCGCCGGACGGGACCGCCGCCGTCCCCTTGATCCCGTCGCTCAGGTAGACATCCACCTCGACCGTCGGGTTCCCGCGCGAGTCGAGAATCTCCCTCGCGAACACATCCTCAATTACCGTCGTCAGCATCGCTCGCCCCCTCCTGCGCTCCACCACTCGTCATGTGCCGCGTAGCCTACCACAGCGAGGGGCGGGAACGGTTGAACCGCGAAGGCGCGAAGGAGGGAGGAGAAAAGAAGAACTCTCTGTTCCTCCTCTTCCCCTCTCCGCGCCCTTCGCGCCTTCGCGGTTCAAATCCCGCTTCAGCGGCACTCAGGGAGGAGCGGCTTCTGGATGAAGAGTGGCGAGCACTGCGGGCGGTAGAGGCCGACCTGACCGAGCAGGAGTTGCCGCCCAAGTTGGCCGAGTTCGATGGCGTTGGGCGTGTCATTGAACTCGGGGTGGAACTCAAAGCGTGCCCGTTCGAACCACTGCACGGTGTAGGCGCCGCCGTCTGTTGGGTTCGGCTCAATCGTCTCCTCGGAGATCGGGTAGCCGAAGATTGCGGTGCCGCCGTTCTGGTCGAAGAACTTCTTGAATTGGCCGCCGATGGAGTGCTGTGACTGGACGAAGTACGCGCGATCCGGCCCCGCCGGGACGAGCGGCTGCGGCGGGAACGCCGGGTCGGTGCGTCCTGCCGTGATGATCCGGCCAAGGTTCGTCAGTTGCACGGCCTGGGGCAACCCCGTCGCTTCCGGGTGGTACTCGAACCGCGCCCGCTCGAAGTACTGGACGGCGAGCTGGCTGCCCGCGTCGAGCGCCTCATTCGTCAACGGGTAGCCGAAAATCGCGGTGCCGCCATTCGCGTTCCAGAAGGTGAGGAAACTGTAGCCGATGACGTACCCCGTCTGCGGGAAGTAGCGCAAATCCTGCCGGATGACGACAGGTGGTGCGGCGTCGGGAAAGGTGATCGTGCGCCCGCCGAGTGTGCCGCCGCCCTCCGCCCAGACAACGTTCGCGCCGCTGACGACCGGTGCGGCGATCGCGGCGTGCTGGCTCTGGATCGCGTAGCCGACATGGCGCGCGAGGTCGTAGCCGAAGAGTTTGTTCGACGTGACAGTGTAGACGACCGTCGCGCCATCGAAGCCGACGCTCGCGATCTGATCCTGCCCGGAGAGGGTGGCGGCGATGGATTCCACGGCGTTCGTCGCGAAATCGTAGACGAGGATGCGCGTCCCCTGCGCGAGCGCGAGCCGGTTCTTCGCGAAGCCGAACACTGCTTCCTTACCGCCGAACGCATCGTTGATCGCCAATCGCTCGCCCGAATCGAGGTCGAAGAGGATCATGCGGCTCAGGCGGGACGGGTCGGCGGTGAGGTGCGGGAAGATGACGCGATGGCCGGAGACGCGCGGCGGCCCCAGTGTTTCCAGCGTGAGCCGCGCGGCGGGGATGCGCCCCGCCTCGGCGGTGGTCCCGGTGGCGCGGTCCCACACCCGCACCGCCAGCCCGGACGCATCGAGCGAGAGCCACGCGACGACGCCAGACTCCCCGACCGATGGCGCCGCGATCTTCGCGTCATCGACCGGGACGGTGAACGGCGCGTTGCTTGCGAGAGCGACCCCCGCGATGCCGCTTGCGCCCTGCTTCCAGACGACGATGCCGCCCGCGATGTCCGGCTCACTCCCATTCGATGCGGGAATCGGCAGCGCCTGACCATTGGTGAGGTCGATGCCGAAGACGCCGCCCGTATCCTGCCAGACGACTTGGACGCCGCTCAAGCGCGGGTGCGTGATGCCCCCCGGTGCGATCGGAAGCGTGAGTGGCGCGATGGTCGGTCCGTCCGCGCGAACGGTCGTCGTGAGTGGCAGCAGCAGTGATGTTAGTAGCAAAATAACGCTCCAGCGGCGCGCCCGGAAACCCCGTCCTCGCATACCCTCTCCCCCTCATCGGCCTGTTGTTCCTCCGGAAGTGTATCTGTGAATAGACGCGGAGCGCAATGATGTGTAAAAAAGTAGCCAGTAGTTAGTAGACAGTAGACAGTGATCGCTCGAATCCATCCGAGTTATAGTCCCTTGCCCCATCGTAGGTTCAAACAAGGATTCTCCCGCTGACTGACTACTGACTACTGTCTACTATCTCCTGCTACAATCAGCCCAGGAGGTGCAATATGCAGCGATTCGCGGGAAAAGTGGTGCTGGTGACGGGTGCGGGGTCGGAGCGTGGCATCGGGCGGGCGACGGCGCTCGCGCTGGCGGCGGAGGGCGCACACGTCGTCATCACCGATGTAGTGGCGGAGGGCGTGGAGCGCGTCGCCGCCGAACTGCGCGAGCACGCCGACGCGCTCGGCGAAGTGGCGGATGTGCGGAGCAAGGCGGACATGGAGCGGGTTGTCCGCGCCGCGACGGAGCGGTTCGGCGGGTTGGATATCCTCGTCAACAACGCGGGGCTGACGCGCCCGACGAAGTTCCTCGACATCGGCGAGGAAGAATACGACCTCGTGGTGGACGTGAACCTCAAGGGGATGTTCATGACATCGCAGGCGGCGGTCCCGGCGATGCTGGCGCGTGGCAAAGGGGCGATTGTCTCGCTCTCGTCGGTCTCCGGGCAGCGGGGCGGCGGGGTCTTCGGCACGTCGCACTACGCGGCGGCGAAGGCGGGCATCGCGGGCCTCACGCGCGCCCTCGCGCGCGAACTCTCGCCACAGGGCATCCGCGTCAACTGCGTCGCGCCCTCGCTGATCGACACGGACATCTTCGGCGGGCAAGTATCAGAGGAGCGCAAGAAGGAACTGGGCGAATCGACGCTCGTTGGGCGCGTCGGCAACGTCGCGGATGTCGTCAATGGCATCCTCTTCCTCGCCTCCGACGCGAGCGAATACCTCACCGGCGTCACGCTCGACATCAACGGCGGCTCGCACCTGCATTAATTATCCCGTGTGGGTTGCGCGTTGTGCGTACGTGAGGCCGAAACCTGTTGATCGGCCTCACGTTAATTTCGAGTACGCAATGACAAAGCGGCGTCCTCCGTGCGTACATGAGGCAGCGAAGCCGTGGCGTAGTCAACGGCCCTCTCGCCTGGGCCTGCCCGCTATGCGACCGACAACGCCACTTCAGCATCCAGCGTGATTAAGTCCGGCCCGACGCTGAGAATCGTCGCGGGTTCGATGGGTGTCGTCGTGCCGCCTATCCCGAGCACACCGCCCTTGTGGGTCGCGATCCGCACAACGTTTCCGTTCGTGGGGTCGATATCGACGTGCGCGATCTCGCCCAGAAAGGTGCCGACGCGGTCGACCACTTTCATGTGCATCACCTGGTCGAGCTCAATCAGTGTCCCGGCCATGCTGCCGTGAACGACTTGGTGGCTCGCCACAGTGATCGCGTCCGCACCGATGCTCTGCACTTGCCCGAAGGGGAGAATGAAAATGCCCTCGTCACCCTTCATCTCGAATGCGCGCAGATGCTCCATTTGTGGGTCGAAGAGCGGCTGCTCGATACTCCCCAACTTCGTCCCCTCCGTGAGCGAAACGACCGCGCGGCCTTTCAGTGTGCTGGCATCCATCCTGGCTCTCCCTGCTCACTTCCCCAATCGCCATGCGACATCGTTGCGTCGAACACTTCGTACCGCTATCTTCGACGTGCGCCTTCACCGGAAGTCCCATGCAAGAAGCGTGCCGGGTGTACGTACACACTCATATCAATGGCGGCTCGTATCTGCGCTGAGCGCGGCGTGAATCGGTGAGCGTGCCCGGAGATGGAGGGAAATATCGGGACACCGACGCCGATTTCCGGGATGCGTTGCCATCGCTGATTCCGCATGTATTTCATCTGAGGTGGGTGCAATGACAGAGGGCTGGCAGGTGACGGTGTTACCGGACGACGAACCTTTGGACACATAACTCGATCCGTGATTATCCGACGATGTGGGAGGAGGGGCAAAACCGCCCGCGATGACCGAAGCAGAAATGCTGGATATGGATGACACTGCGGGCCAGCCCGCGCTCGCCGTAGTGCTGTCGCAGCTCCGGAGACTCTACGCTCCACTGACCAGGATCGGTGCGGTGAGACCCACAGCGGCGGATGCAGCAGACCGCATCGAGCAGGCACTGGGGCGGTTGCCACCGGGTGCGGTGATCGGCGCGGCGATTGACGAACTGCGCGGGCAACTCGAAGATGCGCTGGCGGAACAGCGGCGAGTGAATATCGAGGCATTCGGGCTGCATGAGGCGGCGTTTATCAGGGCGGCGCGCGAGGCGGGTACCGCCCTGCGCGAGCAAAACTCGGGGTGGCGTGTTGGCCCGATAGAATTGGCATTCCGTCGGGGCGCGGCACGAGCGTGCGCCATGTATAACCATGAGCAAATCGTCCGCTGGACTGCGGTGGCCGATGTGAGCGACCTTGACAAGATCGTGCAACGCGGGCAGACCCTCCTCGATCGCGCGCGCGCGTCGCTCCCGGACGATCTCCTGATCGCCGTCACCTGGGATGCCTACGCCGCTGCGCGTGCGGCACGCGCGGCGGCGCGCACCCATTCGCCAGACACGGTGCCCGTTCTCGACTTCTACCATGACCTGCGGCTCGCGCTCGTGCGACACGACATAGCTCCCGTCTTAGGCTACCGGGGACGCTTCTGCTCTTCGACGAGAACGAAAGCTCATTCTTCGCCCCGAAAGCGCCGACGCGCAAACTGCGGACCGCCGCAAATATCATGCGTCGGCTCGTGAACGGTTGTACGACGGGGAGCCTGACCGGGACGGCGGCGGTGTTTGCGGTCTTGCCGGGGTTTCTCAGCGAATGCGCGCGCCAGTACCCGGCGCTGGGGCAGCGGCTGGAGATGCCCGCGCAGCGTGGTGGCGCCGCGTGGCGTTGGCCCGTGCTGCCCGTCACAGCGGTGACTGCGCTGGCGGAGCCGGAGGATTTCCTCGATGCGGTGCGGGAACGGCTGGCGGCGCTCCTCGCGCGGTGTGGATGCGATCTGGCGGCAGTCGCGACAGCGACGATGCAGATGGAAGAAGCGGGCGTGGCGGTTCTGCTGGAGCATGCGGATTCGAGCTACCGCCGTCCGCTGATGAAACGGCTGGCTACGATAGCGCTCAATACGATGGAAGGGGTGCGTGGTGCGTATGGATGACCGAGCGAGCGAGGAAGACGGCGCACCGGATGAGGAAAGCGATAAACGAGCCCCCGCACCGCCCATCGACATCTATGCCGCGCTGGATCATTTATCATCGGTTGGCACGGCGCCACTGGAAGGATGCACCGCTCTCGGGGTCGGTTACGAGGACGCCTTCGACCGGCTTGAGCGGATGTATTTGGCGGACGGCTTTGAGCGCGGACGGTCCGCCGAAAAGTTCGTCATCGGGCCGTTCGGCTCCGGCAAGACCCACTTCCTGCGCCAGGTAATGGAAGTAGCGCGCACACGCGCATGTGTGACGGCGGAGGTGGCGCTGAGCAAGCACGTCGATTTCACCCGCACACTGATGGTGTATTCCGAAGTTGCACGGGAAATACGCGCGCCGGAGAGCATGAGTACAGGTGTCCGCGCGCTTCTGCGGTCTGCTCTCGCTCGCGTGTGCGATCAAGCCCCTGCTGGGCGCATGGCGGTCTTCACGCGGGCATGGATCGACGGTATCGCGGCGGCGGACTACCCACTTCCTGCGTTCGGGCGCATCGTGCGGCGGGCGCTGGATGCCCACGACAACGGCGATGGACGCGGGCTTCGAGGCTGCATGTCGCTGGCTGGATGGCGAGGTGTCGGATCGCGCGCTCGCGGCCCGGCTTGAAATCTCGGTGGTGCAGCGAGCGGAAGAGAATTTGCACGGGCGCCGTGCGCTCCTTTCGCTCTTCCGCTTCGTGCGCGCGGCGGGCTATCACGGCACGGTGATCACCTTCGATGAGGCAGAGCAGGGCCTCGGCGTCGATCGCAAGAAACTGAACCGCATTGTTTCGATGTTGCAATCGCAGATCAATGCCGTCGCTGACCTGCGCGATGGATCTGCACTGATCGTCTACGCTCTCACGCCGAATCTCATTGGTGAGATGGAAACGCTCGCAGCGTTGCAGCAGCGCGTGGCGGATCCGGCATCCGACATGGGCTTCTTCGACGGCAACACGCGTGCGGTGCGCATCGACCTGACGCTGCGACCCGACTCAGTGCACGAGTTGGAGGCAATTGGCACGCGGCTATGCGATCTCCTGTACGCTGCATACAGCGAACAATTAACGGCATCGCGGGATGATGCGTATGCCGCGATCCGGCAGGTTGCGGCGGCGGTGTACTTGGAAGAAATAGCGACTTCGAATCGCCGTACGATGGTGAAGCGGTCGAGTACGCTGTTGTTACACCTCTATGATACTGGCACGCTCGACCCGGAGATGGTCGCGCGGATGGTCGGGCAGGGTGCCGCGTGACTGGGCCACATTTCACCGTTGGCGCGCGCGTGCGAACGGTGGACTTTGGATTAGGAACGGTCGTCAAAGTGCTGCCAGATGGAGCACTTGTGCGCTTCGATGCCTACGGCACGACGCTTTTGCGGCAAGGTTTTGCGGTGCTGACGCTGCTCGACGGGGGCGCGAGCGTCACACGCACGCCGCTCGGTCCGCCTCCGGGGCGGCGCGTAGGACACGGTCCGACACCGCCGAACTTGCGAGAGCGGCAGGCGATGGAGGCATTGCGCTTCGGGTTAGTGCCATACGCGGCACTGGACGAAATGACGCTCGGCTACGGCCACCTGCACGCATGGATCAGCAGTCGCTTGCCAGAGACGCACAACGGCACGCCGCAAGTATCCGCCGTCTTTGGGCCGTTCGGGGCGGGTAAGAGTCATGCAATGGCGGTGATCCGGCAGGTCGCGGAACGGCGCGGGTATCTGACGGCGCGCGTCGAGGTCGATGGGCAGACCGTCAGCCTCGCGGAGCCGGAAAAACTACTGCATGCGCTCTGGGGGACGCTGCGAGGCGAAACGTTTACCTCCGCCACGCCGCTCCTCGATCTCTACATCGCGGCAGCGAACAAGTGGAAGAGCGTTCCTGCCGTCGCGCCGAAAGGCATCGACCGCACCCTGCACAATTTCACCGTAATCAAGGAAGCAGTGCGGCGCGATGCCATCGGGGATCACGGCGAAGCGCTGGATGCTGTCCTCGCCAGTTCTCCGACTGTCAGTGCAAGTGCAGTGAATAATCAGTTGCGGGTCGCGAAAGTGATGCGCACGGGCGAGATGGCGACGATGAAGCGCATTATCGGCAGCCGTGTGGACGAGCGGCCCTACGATTTCGTCGAGGCGCTCGCGGGCCATGCGATCATGGCGGAACGGGCAGGGCACCAAGGGATCGTCCTAACGATTGATGAGTTCGAGGTGGATCAAAGTCTTTTAGCGCCAGCGAAGCGGCAGCAGTTGGTGCGTCTATTGCAAGTGCTCTCTCAGTATCTCAAAGGCAACACAGACCATCGCGCCGCGCCTGTCGCCCTCTTTTTTGCGACGGTAGGGGAGGACGGGCACACAGGAGACCGAGTGATCGAGCAACTGATCAGTGATCGCCCGGAGGCGCGCTACAACTTGCATCCGTGGTTGCCGGAGGAGGATCTGCGCGATCTTGCGGGAAAGATTAACCGACTATACGCCGCAGCCTATGGGCTGACGGAGGCGATAGACAGCGCACTCGTGGCGCGCGTCGAGGCGGACCTGGACGCAATGGGTAGCGGCGATAGTGGGCTGATTCGTGCATTTATCAAGCGGTACGTCGGTGCGCTGGATGTGCGCTACGGACCACGGAAGGTATAGCAATGGAGCCACTACAGACAACACAAGTCGATGAAACCCTACAAGCGGATCGACGTATCGCAAACGACCTCCCGCACGCATGCCCGGCGTTCTTCGCACGGTTTGGGCGATTGACGGCGGTGCAGCGCGCCACGATCCCCGCCGTGCTGGATGGGCAGAGCGTCCTTGTCTGCGCGGCGACGGCATCCGGCAAGACCGAGGCGGCGTGCGCGCCGCTCGTGGAGCGTTTCATCGGGCGGCGGTCGCCGTGGACGATCCTCTATCTCTCGCCGACGCGCGCGCTCTTCAACGATTTGCATGCGCGGCTGCTTGGTCCGCTCGATACCCTGCATTTGCGTGTCGAGCGGCGGACGGGGGATCACCGCGCGGAACTGACGACCCTTCCCCACGTTCTGCTGACGACGCCGGAATCGCTCGACAGCATCCTCTGCCGCCACCGCAGGCCGGAGGGTAGGCACGCGCTCGATAACGTCGTCGCTGTCGTGCTCGACGAGATCCACCTCCTGCACGGGACCGCGCGCGGCGAGCAGGTGCGCTGGCTGCTCAAACGGCTGCGGCGGTTGCTCGCGCAGGCCGGGACTCGCCCGCCGCAGGTCGTGGCGTTGAGCGCGACCGTACCGGATCCGGAGGCGGTGCGGGCGGCGTTCCTGCCTGGCGGCGCGATCATCACGGTCTCCGGTGGGCGCGAGATCGAGGCCGTGGCGCCTGCATCGGCGAGCGCCTATGTGGAGGATGCCCTCCTCCCATATCTCGCGGGGCGGCGGGACAAGGAGAAGACCCTCCTCTTCTGCAACTCGCGGCGGCGGGTGGACACAGTGACAGCGGCGCTGCGCACTCCGCTCGCTGCGCGCGGTTATACCGTATGGGCGCACCACGGCAGCCTCGACCGGCGCGTGCGTGAGCGGGCGGAGACTGAAGCGAAAGAGGGAACGGGCCTCGTCATCGTGGCGACATCCACACTGGAGATCGGCATCGACATCGGCGATATTGACCTCGTCGTCTTGGATGGGCCGTCCCCCGATCTTCCCGCGCTCCTCCAGCGCATCGGGCGCGGCAACCGCCGCACCGGCACGACGCGGGTGCTTGCGTGCGCGGGAACGCCGGTAGAGGCGCTCATGTAGTCGGCGATGATCGAGGCGGCGCGAGACGGGTGGCTCGGCCCGGCACATCGCGGGCCGCAGCACGCTGTCGCGCGGCAGCAACTCGCCTCCGTGATCTTTGCTGGCGCG
>JAABUT010001151.1_pt1 | contig 32221 bp, 26 predicted proteins | sample 5559281 | NCBI WGS metagenome assembly JAABUT01 (sample SAMN10711880, study PRJNA513359) | rock metagenome | isolation source: Antarctica rocks | place: Antarctica: Victoria Land, Ricker Hills nord | collected 2016-01-04 | reverse complement strand
TATTCCGAACCAACTTTTAACCATCCGGCCGGATGAACCGAAAAGTTATGCTTATTGTTCAGATACTTTAGCCGGAGAAGAATATTTACCTCAAATTCGAAATGTAAGCTTGCTGTATCATGAAGCTACTTTTATGCAGGATTTGTTAGTACGTGCACAGGAAACGCATCATACAACTGCACTTCAGGCTGGAGAAATTGCAAAGAAAGCCAATGTTAAAAAACTTTTGATCGGCCATTTTTCTGCCCGATATAAAACGCTGGAAGGTTTATTGGAAGAAGCCAGATCAGTTTTTCCTGAAACCGAACTTGCTATAGAAGGAAAAGTATTTACGGTGTAAGAAAACGTTGGTCTTTCAAATATGAGTGAGCTTTTTTTTATATAGGTTTTACTGTTTGATTTTCCAACTTATGGCAATGCTTCTTTTAGCCCTATAAAATTGATGTCCGTGTTTCAGGAATACGGAACAATAATGATTTTTATGGCATAAAAGAAGCATTGGAAAAGCTGGTTCAGGATAAAGCACTCTATCGCAAAAGCGTTATTTTTTCTTTCCAAAATTAATCAGCGAAAAATCAAGGCTTACATATTTTTTAGGGTTTTCCTTTAAATCAATAATCAGTTTGTCTAAATTATTTGCTGAGTTGTTGAGGTTGTTGTACAATTTATCATCATTCAGCAACAAACCAATAGAACCTGTACCATTGTTGATTTTATTAATGGCCGCTTGTAGATCCGTCATTGCTTTATTGGCATTAGATAAAGTTTCCTGAATATTGGTTTTAGCAACCTGGTTACTTAGCTGGTCAAAGTTGGCAACAATATGCGAAATATGTTGATTGTTATTGCGCAAATTACTGGAAATTGATTCAAAATTAGCCAGTATTTTACCAATACGGCCACCTTCTGAGCCTACCAGTCCGTCAACTTTTTTAGTTGTTCCTTCAATTGTTTCAAGTGTAGTGGCGATACTTTTAAATGAACGGTCAATGTTTTTTTGGAAAGCAGGATTCATAATTGTGTTTACAGAAGTTAACAGCGAATCCATTTTAGCAATAATAACTTCTACTTTTTTCTGCACAGGCTGAACAGATTCGGCCAGGCTTTTTTCTACGTTTGAACGTAAAGTATCTTTGTTCTCAGCGTAAACCGTGCTGTTTCCCAAATCAAATTCAATTGCTTTATTTCCCAGCAAATCAGTACTGATCAATCGTGCAACTGAATTTTCAGCAATAGGATAATCTTTGTTGATCTTAAATTCAACTACTGTTTTTCCGCTGGGCTGTAATTTCATATCAGAAACACGACCAATCTGGAAACCGTTTACCAATACCGGTTTAGAAATGTTTAGTCCGTCAACATGGCCATAAACGGCGTAAAACCGCTGTTCTCTGGACAGGATATCATTTCCGCGCAAAAAATTATAACCTAAAATAAGTACAGTAATAGCAACTGCAGTCAATGCGCCGATTTTTGTTTCGTTAGATATTTTCAAAATATGGATTGTTAAATTAAGTTAAATTAAGGTTACTCATTTTCCTTGCGGTATTTTACGATGGCACGGACAATGGAATTTACAATTTCCGTTTGTCCTTCTTCCGAGTTTAAATATTTTTCATCATCCGGATTATTGATAAAACCTGTTTCTACCAAAACGGATGGCATCGCACTGTGGCACAAAACCAACACACCTTGCTCGATCACGCCATTGCTGTGGCGGCCGTCTGTTTCTACAAATTCATTATTTACTAAATCAGCAAAACGGATGCTTTGTTTACGATACTTATTTTTATAAGCGTTTAACAGAATCGTTGACGTCGGATCGTTCGGATCGAAGCCCGTGTTCATTTCAGACGATTCTTTATCATCCATCAGGTTTTCGCGAATGGCTTTTTCCTCCTCTTTAGTGCGATGAAAACCATAAACCAACACCAAAACCCCTTTGCCGGAACGATCCGGAACGTGGGTTCTTTTGCCGCGAATAACGGTTGTTTTGTCCGGCAAAGAGTTGCAATGTATGGAAATAAAGAGGTTCCCCTTGTTCTCATTGGCGATATCCGATCTTTTTTGCCATTCCACATCTTCTCCGGTGGTACGCGTCATCACTACTTTTACGTCTTTCATTTCCTGCTGTATAGCTTTTTGTAACTTAAAAGCGATGGCCAGCGTTACATCCTTTTCCAATGAAAAAGAACCGGAAGCACCGGTGCGGCGGCCACCGTGCCCGGCATCTACCACAATGGTTTTTAGTTTAAAACGTTTTTCGCCAATGGTATCTGTTAAGGGTTTTATAGTGGTAAAAGAAGTAGTGCTGAGAAACAGTATTAAAACTGAGAAACAATAAATGAGCCTTTTCAATGTTCTATTTTTCATTAATTTTGAGACCGTACACAACATATATTTGCAAAAATAATATTCAAAATCAATTTTGAGATTTATAAAATTTCTTTTTCCTGTACTCATTATCATAATTTCTTTTTTTTCAGCTTTTTCTCTATCCATAACCCGTTTTACTAAAAAATACAAGCTATCCGGAACTGATACGATTATCCAGCTGGATTCGTCTAAAAAAAGAGACCGCGTTTTTTTAAAAAAGGATACAGTACCGGCAAAAGGAAAGAACGGCAAAAAAACAGGTGTAAAAAAAGCATCAGGAAAAAACGTTTCCAAAACCGATACGACTGTAAAAGCTAAGGGCGATTTAGGTTCTACAGTGAAATATACGGCAGAAGATTCTATCGTTGCAGATCAGGTTAATAATATTATTTACTTGTATGGAAAGGCACGCATCACTTATGAAGATGCCGCGATTGACGCAGATTACATTAAACTCGATCAAAAAAACCACAATGTTTATGCCCGTGGTAATGTCAATCCGAAAAACAAACGCTATTTTGGTAAACCAATCCTCAAGCAAAAAAATGACAGTCCGGTTACAGCAGATTCTTTAGTATTTGATTATGTCACCAAGAAAGCAAAGATCTACCAGGCATTTTCCGAGCAGCAGGGCAATTACATTTCCGGCGGCCAGGCCAAAAAGCTAAATGAAGACGAAATTGCTTACCGCAACATTTTGTTTAGTACCTGTAATTTGCCTTATCCCGATACGCATTTCGGAATTGTAATTACGAAAGGTATTGCAGAAAAAAATCAGATTATCTCCGGGCCGGCTTATCTGGAGATTGAAGGTGTTCCGCTGCCTGTGGCCATTCCGTTTGGGTTTTTTCCGAAACCGGACAAGAGAACTTCAGGTATTATTTTGCCCAGTTTTGGCGAAGATGCACAGTTAGGCTTTAACCTGCGTAATTTTGGTTATTATATGGGTTTTGGTGATAAGTTTGACCTCACCAATTACGGTTCCATTTATTCCAAAGGCTCGTTTGAATTGAGCAGTGATGCACGCTATTTTGACCGGTATAAATATTCGGGCAATTTGGTGCTGAGCTTTGGCTATCATAAATATGGTTTAGAAACTGATCCGGCTGCAAAAGATTTTAACATTCGCTGGTCGCACACGCAAAACCCGAACGCACATCCGGGCAGTACTTTCAGTGCTTCTGTAAATGCGGGTACTCGAACTTATTATAGCAATAATGCGAGTACCGTAAATTATAACCTGACGGCTTTAACGCAAAATAACCTGCGTTCCAGTGTTGCTTATCAAAAGGTATGGGCTGGTACACCATTTAATTTATCTATAAGTGCTGAACATAGTCAGGATTTATCTACCGGAACAATCAGTGTTGATTTACCAAGATTCACATTTAACGTGGCCAGTATCAATCCGTTTGATTCCAAATCCAGAGTTGGCGAGCAAAAATGGTATCAGCGGATCAATGTGCAATATACTTTAACTGGTGATAACCGGGTTTCTGCCATTCCGGAATCGCAGTTTTTAACTAAGCAAGTGTTCAAGCGTTTTCAAAATGGGTTACAGCAAAACATTCCGGTTAGTTTGAGTTTGAATGTGCTGAAGTATTTCCAGTTTTCTTCCAGCGTGAATTACAATGAAGTAGATTATTTGCAAACCATACGAAAACGGTACGCCCGCGGAAACACAACCGGTGTAGATTCTTTGGTTACCGATACCGTTCCGGGTTTTCGCCGGGCAGGTTCTTATAGCGTGAGCACGGGTTTATCTACCAAAGTTTATGGCAATTTGGTTTTTAGAAAAGGCTGGTTAAAGCAAATCCATCACGTGATGACGCCTTCACTCAGTTTCCAGTACCGCCCGGATTATAACAATAATTCTTATGGGTATTTTCAAAATGTTGTCAGCAATCCGGCTATCCCTTATCCTTATTCTTTAACGCGTTATTCTATTTTTGACAATTCACTTTATCAGGGTCCGTCGGGCGGAAGGTCTGCCGGTTTAGCTTTGAGCGTGGATAATACAGTTGAAGCAAAAGTGCGGGCAAAAAGCACGGATACGACCAATACCGACCGTAAAATCCCGATTTTACAAGGACTTTCGTTTTCTACGTTTTACAATTTTGTGGCTGATTCCCTGAAACTTTCGCCCATAAATGTTACCGGGCGTACGGCTTTGTTCAACCAAAAACTGGGTATCAATTTTAGTGCTGTTTTTGATCCTTATACTACTATTATAAAAGATTCTATCTCAAACGGCCAGATTAAAAAATACCAATTGCTAACTAATCGATATACTTTAGAATCGGGTAAATTACCAACACTTACAGCATTTTCTATTTCATCCAACTTTAGTTTAAACTCTAACTCAATCAAAAACCAAAACCAGCAGCGTACTCAAAATCAAAATAACGCCAATACTTTGCAAGGGATTAACGCGCAGCAAGCCGGCCAACTGGCCATGATCAACCGCGATCCGAATGCGTTTGTGGATTTTAATATCCCATGGAATGTTTCGCTGAATTATAATTTCACGTATTACAATACGGGTATTAACACAAGCATTAACAACTCCGTAAATGTGAACGGTGATTTCAACGTAACGCCGAAATGGAAGCTGCAATATACCAGCGGTTATGATTTCAGGCTGAACAAAATCAGCACTACTTCCTTGTCTATTTACCGCGACCTGCATTGCTGGGATTTGGCTTTTCAATGGATTCCGTTTGGTTATTATAAATATTACAGCGTTGATTTGCGCGTAAAAGCAAGTATTTTGCAAACGCTGAAACTGAACAAGCGGAAAGATTACTACAATAACAATTAGCATGTTGGCAGAAATTATTACGATCGGAGATGAGATCCTGATCGGGCAAATCATTGATAGCAATTCGGCCTGGATGGCGCAGCAACTCAACGCTATTGGCATCCGCATCAAGCAAATTTCTTCTGTTTCGGATGATCGTCAGCACATTTTATCTGCCCTAAAAGAAGCATCCAACCGTGCCGATATCATTTTGATAACCGGCGGGTTAGGCCCAACCAAAGATGATATTACCAAAACCACTTTGGCCGAATATTTTGGTGTGGGGATGAAACGCGACCAGGAAACGCTGGACAATGTTGCCGCCATTTTTGCCCGGTATAATCGTCCGCTGCTTGAGGTGAATATTGGCCAGGCCGATGTACCCGAAAATTGTGAGGTATTGCAGAATAAAAACGGTACAGCTCCCGGCATGTGGTTTCAGGAGCAAGGGAAAGTTTATGTTTCGATGCCCGGCGTTCCATTTGAGATGATGTATTTAATGGAGTTAGTGATCCCTAAACTGAAAGCCAGTTTTGATCTGCCCAAAATCATCCATCAAACTATTCTGACGGCCGGCGAAGGCGAATCTTTTCTGGCCGAACGGATTGCAGATATTGAAGACCAGCTTCCGCCGCAAATCAAACTGGCTTATTTGCCAAAACTGGGCGTGGTGCGTTTGCGGCTGAGTGCTTATGGTGAGGATGAAAATCAGCTGAAGCATGAACTCGAAATTCAAACTAAAAAAATTACTGTACGATTAGGTTCAACCGTTGTCGCTACAGAAGATATTCCGCTGGAGAAAGCGATACTTCTTTTAATGGCAAAAAATCAGCAAACCTTGTCGCTGGCCGAGAGCTGTACCGGCGGTTATCTGGCGCATCTGTTTACAAGTTTGCCCGGCGCATCAAGCGTGTTTTTGGGTGGCGCAGTTTCGTATTCGTATGAAATGAAGGAGCGGATGCTTGGTGTAAACGCAGATACTTTGTGGGAAAACGGTGCCGTAAGTGAAGAAACCGTGCGCGAAATGGCGGAAGGTGCGCTGCGAAATTTTTCTTCGGATTATGCAGTTGCCGTTACCGGAATTGCTGGCCCGGATGGCGGAACGGCAGATAAACCGGTTGGGACAGTTTGGATTGCCGTGGCCAATAAGGAAAAAACGCTCGCGAAAAAATATGTTTTTGGCAACAAACGCATCCAGAATATTGAGCGCAGCGCTACCAATGCCATGATCGATTTATTGAAACTGCTACGCGAATCAAAATAAAACGTAATTTTATCCGACCAAAACAGAAGAATGGCTTTATACGAATTACTGCTGCCGAGAATGGGCGAAAGTGTTGCTGAAGCAACAGTGATCAAGTGGTTGAAAAAGCCAGGCGACACGATTGAACCGGATGATGCGGTGGTAGAAATTGCAACGGATAAAGTCGATTCTGAAGTTTCTTCGCCGGTAAAAGGCAAATTGAACAAGCAGTTTTTTCAGGAAGATGAGGTGGCTCAGGTAGGAGCTGTAATTGCTTTGATTGAAACCGATGTGGAAGAAAAAACTGATTTGGTGCCACAACCAGCAACGCCACCTGTAACTTCCCAACCGGAAAATATACCGGTAAAAGAAGTATCTGCCGAAAAAACACCTGTAAAAGAAGCATCATCGGAAACCATTCCTGGACTTGAATTTTTGCAGCCGAAAACTGCTGCTTTTATTCTGGCAAAAGACAACATCCGTTTTTATTCTCCGCTGGTGAGAAGTATTGCAGCGCAGGAAAATATCCGCCAGGAAGAACTCGATCAGATTTCGGGTTCGGGTGCTGAAGGAAGACTTACGAAAGACGATCTGCTGGAATATCTTCAACAAAAATCAAAAAGTGAACTAATTCAGCCTCAACAGGAAAATGTATCGATAAAAGAAGTATCCGGACCGGAATTTCAACCTAAACCGGAAAACAAGAATTCGCGTCCTGGTTTTTCTCTGTCTGGCGGCGATGAGATCATCGAAATGGACCGGATGCGCAAAATGATTGCCGATCATATGGTGATCAGCAAGCAAACTTCGCCGCATGTTACTTCTTTTATCGAAACTGATGTAACCGATTTGGTGCAATGGCGCGAAAGAAACAAAGCTGCTTTTGAAAATCGTGAAGGCGTAAAATTAACTTTCACGCCGATTTTTATAGAAGCGGCTGCCAAAGCTTTAAAAGATATGCCAATGATGAATGTGTCGCTGAACGGCACGCAGATCATCCGCAAAAAAAATATTAATATTGGCATGGCCACTGCTTTGCCAAGCGGAAACCTGATTGTTCCGGTGATAAAAAATGCCGATAATTTGAACTTGCCGGGATTAGCAAAAGCTGTAAATGATTTGGCCAACCGTGCCCGCAGCAACAAACTGCTTCCCGAAGAAGTAAAAAACGGCACTTTTACCATTACTAATATCGGCACTTTTGGCAACATGATGGGCACGCCAATCATCAATCAGCCGCAAGTTGCTATTTTGGCAATTGGTGTGATCAAGAAAAAACCGGCCGTTGTAGAAACAGCGTCCGGCGATATGATTGCCATCCGGCACCTGATGTATCTGTCGTTATCCTACGATCACCGGATTGTGGATGGCGCTTTGGGTGGCATGTTCCTCAAAAAAATAGCTGATTATTTAGAAAATTGGGACACGAAGCGAAACATCTGATGCTTCTTTTATCGATGTTTTTTTGTGATCGGTATTCGTTTATTCTGATTCTACTTTTTCTTTCGCTACAGCAATCAGTTTTTTACTCATGGTGTTTTTACCGGAAATAAAAATGTAAAAAAGCAGGGCGCACGAGATAAAAAACAAACTGATATAAGCACTTAAAAAACAAGTCCAGGCTGCCAAAATATAACAGATCGGCCCGATTGCTGCTGTTTTTGTAGCTGATCGATATACTTCAGGTGTTAATGCTTCATGTTTAACATCTTCATTATTCAGAATGTATTTCAGCATTATAAAATTCATGATTGAAATTAAAAATAATGTTCCGGTATAAAGTAGAATGGTTGTGGGTAAAAAAAAGTTGTCTGCCAGGATAGAAGCCGGAAACGGAATTATTGCAATAAACATCAGGTAAACAATATTTAGCCAAACCAGCGGTGTATCCACAACTTTTGCAAAACTAAATATCCGGTGATGTGCAACCCAGAAAACGCCGATTATCAAAAAACTAAGGGTAAAACTTACTAATTGTGGTGTAGCATTAACTAAAATTTGGTTTAGCTGCCCGTTGCTGATGTTTTGTTTAATAGGGACTTTTATATTTAAAACTAATAGCGTGATGGCAATTGCAAATACACCATCAGAAAATGCTTCGAGCCTGTTTTTATTCATTTATAATTTTAATCAAATCTGATTAATGCTAAATGCGAATTTACTGCTTTTTTGGTGTTTCATGCGGATACCTTTTACTCCTTGCACGATATTGTTGTTTCGAGCAGCTGCTGACAATCAATAAAATAAGCACCAAAAATAATAGCGATTTTGATCGGGAAAGTTTCATAACGCAATTGTATTAAATAATAATTATACAATGAATTTCCTATTGTAAAAACAACATTAATTATAAAAAACTTATTTTACTATTATTTACTATTTAAAACTATTAATAGTAAACAGGTAAGTTTTTATAAATTTGTATTTTTTAATAACTAAACCATGCCTAAAAATTTAAATTATCCTTTGGCTTCTTTTCAAAAAGCATTTGCTTTGGCCGATGCAGTTGATGCTTTGGGTGGAAGTTGTTCTGTTGAAAACTGTGCAGAAAAAATACAGCGAAAAGTAAGCGGTGGTTTTATGGTGATTATATCTTCTGCTCAAAAATTTAATTTGATAGAAGTTGATAAAGGTATTATTACTATTTCTGAAGATTATAAACTAATTAAGCATTCTTATACCAATACTGAAAGAGTTGCTTTTTTAAGAAAAGCTTTTCTATCGCCACAGGTTTTTTCTATTCTGTACGAACGCTTTAAAGGGAAGGATTTGCCGGTAGAAATGCTTGATAAAATCCTGATCCGCGAATTTGGAGTAGAAGAAAATACTGCAGGGCGCATTGCAGGATATTTTTTGGAAGGTTTAAAAACTTACGGCTTGTTAAATGGCAATCAATTAACCGATGTTAACGAAGAAATTTCGGAACCTGCTGTTAAGGTTCAATCTGAAACTACAAATATTATAGATCAGCAAGTAATTGAAAAAGAAATGCTAAAAACCAATGCTTCTTTTAGCACTATAAAATCACAATCTGAGCTGTATGAAATTAAACTAACCGGACCAGGAATCAATACCAATCTAAATCTGGAAGTTGAGGAAGACGTTTTAATTCTGGAAGCGATTATCAAAAAAATAAGAAAAGGTTTAATTGGTAAATAGTTTATTCCCTTTATTAATAGTAATAAACTATTTTTTAATCTTTTTTATAAACTCCCGAGTAGTGCTAAAAGTATAATTCATTGTTTTTCCCCATAAAATAAAATCTGAAATCCTTTTTACAAATAGTTCACCAGAATTTTTAATGACGTATTTTGGAAAATTAAACCGCTCCGGCTGGTTTAAATCTATAAATTCCCAGGGATGAAAATACAGGTTTAAGTAACCATCTTTTTTGTACGTCCGGTTACACATCCATTCAATCAGCCTCATTGGCAGGTTATGGAAAGTTAGCCAAAATAGAGGAAACCGAACAATTGGCGTGACTGAAGAAGGTAATTGCAAAACCTGATCCTGGTAAAACCAAGTGCGCGGACGATGGAAATTATTGTAACGGCCTGGCAAAAAAGTTGGGTTGATGGAAGAATTATAAGTGTATCCTGCCTGATAAATTTCTTTTTCATCTACTGGCATCATACGCGCCATACGGTAGCCCGAAACTATTTTGCCGGTCAGTTTTTCCAATGCTTCTTTTGATTGCCTTAAATGTTCAACCTTAAAATCAGAATGGTAATAACCATGAGAAGCGATTTCGTGCCCGGCTTTTACTATTTCTGCAATAACATCCGGTTTATTTAATGCAAAATTAGCTGTACAATAAAAAGTAGCTTTAATTTGATGCTGTTTTAACAGGGCCAAAATTTTGATCGTTCCTTCGGTAGAAATGGATAATTGGTCTACAAAAGAAATGGTTTTGCCATATTCAAACGGCATGTCGAACTCTTCAATGTCAAAGCTTAATAAGATCATGATTGATTTTTACCAGGTTGGAGGAGCGCACAATATAGTTGGGTCGCTGTTTGGCTTGCATAAATAGTTTACCCAAGTAAAGGCCAATAATCCCCAAAACCATCAATTGCATCCCACCAAAAAATACAACGGTGGCCAGCAAGGAAGCCCAGCCGGAAACTACATGTCCGGAAAAGTAACTGATGAGAATATAAGGCACATATAAAATGGCCGCAATCGAGAAGAACAAACCTATACCTATTGCGATATTTAAAGGGCGCACACTGAAAGCGGTTACACCCTCGATGGCAAAATTGACCATCTTTTTGAAAGTGTATTTGCTTTTTCCCGAAAAACGAGGATCGCAAAAATAGTTGATGGCAAATTGCCTGAAACCTAACCAACGGATTAATCCACGCATAAATAGCCCGTTTTCAGGCATTTGCGATAGCACATTAACTACTTTTCTATCAATTAAACGAAAATCGGCTGTCCCTTTTTCAAGTTTGGTATCGGAAATAGAGTTTAAAATCCGGTAATAAATATCTGAAGTTTTACGCTTGAAAAAAGTTGCTTCATCGGCATATTCCCGGGTTGTGTAAACTACATCATAACCTTGTTCCCATTTTTCTAAAAACTGTGGTATCAATTCGGGCGGATGCTGCAAATCGCTGTCCATACAAATCACACAATCTCCCGAAGCATGATCGTAACCAGCTTTCAGCGCATTTTGATGGCCGAAATTCCGGGAAAGTTCCATATAAAAAAAATTATTATCTCCAAGATTGGAAAGCATTTTCAGTTTTTCTAATGTATGGTCTGAACTACCGTCATCTATAAAAATTACTTCAAGCAGATAAGGCAGGCGGCTGAAAACATCAATTAAGCGCAAAGCAAGCGTTTCCACGTTGCCTTCCTCATTAAATGAAGGAACTATGATTGAAACGAGTTTTTTCATGCGGCTGCTAATTCCGGGTTTTCGGTAGAGATGACTGTTTTTCTCGTCCAGGTTTCGTAAATCACAACAAGCCAAACCAACAGGCAAGGCAGTGCTTTCAATGCGTATTTGACTACATATTCCGTTCGGATACTTTTCGGGAACAGATCAGATGGTGAAATACTGGTTAAGATAAAAGCAAAAATCAGCAAAGCAATTTGCAAAGGTTTTACTGGTTTTTCAAGGTTGACAAACCAAATGGCTACACCCAAAAATGCAATGATATAAGTTGGGGATTCTGAACCGGAACTGAACAAAACAGTGAAAAGTAAAGTTGAACTCAAAATAAGTAATTGGTAGGACAGCTGTTTATACTTTTTGATAAACAGGTAAGAAGAAGCAAATATGGCCACAGCCGGAAGCAGGACAATTCCATTAGAAATCTGCAGATGAAATATCCGCCGGATCATTCCCATTACTGAAATATCCTGCATGAGTGATGCTGCGTTTTGTGCATCTTTTTCAACCAAAACATTAAACCAGTCGTGATAAGTTTGCACTACAAATGCCGGTGAAGAAATAGCCATCGGCAGTAAAAAAAATACGGCCGACCAAAAAGCCAAACTAAGAATTAGTTTTAATTTTTGATCTGAAAAAAAGAAAAAAGCAAGCCCGACAATACCGTAAAGCTTTATAAAGGTGCCCAAAATAATTAAACAAGCTGCCCAAAAATCTTTTTTCCGCCGAATCAAAATGAAACTCAGTAGAATAATAGCCGTCATGCAGGGATTAAATTGTACGCTAAAAGAAGCAGTCATCAACTCATGTACACAAAGCAATAAAACAATGACTTTCTGTTGGTTAACAATTGGCAGCTGATTGATCGCTACAAATAGAATATACGCATTAAACATCACCCAACAGCTTGCGCCCAAATGATCTGGCAACCAAACAAACGGTGCTATAAACAAACCGAAAAGCGGACCATAATGGTTAACATCTAAATAATGCTCCGGCTGCGGCAGGTATAAATTATTTTGATGAATTAAGTTGAAAAAAGTGTATTTGTAGATGAAGTAATTATTATGAATATGGCCAAATGCTTGTTTTATCGCCACAAAAAAACTCAACCCAAACCATAGGAACAGTGCAGTTCTTTTGTTTAAAAGAAATTTTGAGACGAAGGGCTTAAACTTTTGAGACATTGTGCTATGGTTACAAACATAAAAAATTTGTTACAAATCTCATTTTGAATCGGGGAAATCTTAAACCCTGTTTAAATTTTGTTCAAATTTTTTTAGATGCTTCTTTTATCACCTAAAAAACAGGAAATACTAGTGCTTCTTTTATCAATATAAAATACAAATACAAAAATTTATAGGCATAAAAGAAGTACTAGTATTTTTCAGATAAAAATTTAAACAGGCTCTTAAAACAAAAAAGAGGGCTCTGACCAGGAGCACCTCTTTCAACGCTGATTAAAGAAATCTACTACAAAACTTAAATCAGTGCTTTTAAGCCCTTTGCTAATGCGAAGATAAACTTTGATTAGCAACCGCAATAAAAGCGTTGTCTTGCAATATACGGTATTGATGCGCGATTAGATTTTTTAATTTGATCTTGCCGATGATAAATTTAAAACGTTCTGAATAAAACCGTTCTGTTACATGGTCAAAATTCAGTGTTTCAACCAATTCTTCCCGGTTATAGCGTAAATAAATTTCCAGAATCAGGTCGTTAGTAAATTGTAAACCTTCCGTTTCAGCAGCTTTTTTGTATTCGTAATGATAATCATAACGCAAAGCTGTAATATCAGAAAGTACGGCCGAACCTGTTGGATGTCCTCCTGCACCTTTACCAAAAAAGAACTGCTGATCTGCAAATGCAGCCTGCACAATTACACCGTTGTATTCGTAATCAACATTGTACAACAATTCTTTTTTGCCAATAAACCGCGGCAAAACGTACATAGCAACCTCCTTATCATTTAATTTTTGCGCAAAAGGCACCAGCTTGATCTTCAGTTCTTTCTCTTTAGCGTATTGAATATCTGCTACAGTTATATTTTCAATTCCCAGATTGAAAATATTTTCCGGTTTTACCACAATTCCGTAAGCGTGATAAGCGGCAATCAGGAGTTTATATTTGGCATCATCACCACCTACATCACTTGTTGGATCTGTTTCTGCAAAACCCAAATCCTGTGCCTGCTGTAAAGCTGTGGCATAATCCAAACCATCATTAAAACCTTTAGATAAAATGTAGTTGGAAGAACCATTAAAAATTCCATAAATAGAATGCAGCAGTTCATTGTCATAATATTCTTCCAGGTTACGGATAATTGGTATACTACCGCAAACCGCACCTTCATACAACAAAGAAGTACCGTATTTATGCTGCAAATCAAGGAGTTCCGACAAATGTTCTGCAATCATTTTTTTGCTGGCAGAAACCACATTTTTCCCGGCTTTCATTGCTGTAGAAACAATTTCAAACGCGGCATCTGCATCATTGATCATTTCTACAACCGTATTAATTTCCGGATTTTGGAGGATACTGTTTTTATCGGCAGAAAATAAGTGCTGAGGTAAACTGCGCTTTTTGTTTGCATTTTTAATCACAAACTGGAGGATTTCCAGGTTCAGATGTTTGGTTTTAATGATGTCGTATAATCCCTGGCCCACCACGCCAAAGCCGAAAAAGCCGATATTTAATTTTTTAACCATAAGATGTTAGCAGTTTAAAATAGAAGGAGATTTTTCTATAAACCCCTGTGTCAAAAATAATTGAATAATTTTACTAATAGCATTTGTTTCGATCAAAAAACCGTCATGCCCAAAAAGTGAAGGTATTTCTGCAAAAACGGAACCTTCAATATGCCGGTTCAACAACCGTTGTTCTTCAGGCGGAAACAAAATATCGGATGCAACGGCAATGATTAGCGTTCTGGCTTTAATCCGGCTCAAAGCACTTTCTATACTGGTACGGCTTCGGGCTACATTATGGCTATCCATTACTTTAGTTAAATACCAGTAACTATATGCGTTAAAGCGGTTTACCAATTTTTGTCCCTGGTAATTCTGATAAGAGGCAGCATTAAAAGAATCCTTTTTTTGCATATCCGTTTCTGACTGTGTAGCTACGTAAGTCTGATAATTTCGATAAGATAACAGTGCCAGGCTTCGTGCTGCTTTTAGCCCTATATTTCCGCCATGCGGCTGGCTTTTATAAAAAGTCGGATCAGCAGAAATACATAAACGTTGCGATTCATTAAAAGCAATTCCCCAAGGAGAATGCCTGGCATTGGTAGCCATAATAATCAGCTGGTTAATTCTTTCCGGTTCTGAAATCGCCCATTCCATTGCTTGTTGCCCGCCAAGAGAACCACCGATCAAAACTTCAATTTTTTCTACATTTAACTGATTAGCAAGTAGTTGATGGGATTTTACAATATCCCTTACAGTAATATCCGGGAACGATAAATAATAAGGTTCATCAGTTTTGGGGTTGATACTTAAAGGATTAGTCGTTCCGTAAGCCGAACCTAAAATATTGGCACAAATGATAAAGTGCTCTTCCGGGTTGAATAATGATTTTTCGCCAAATAAACCCGGCCACCAATCAAATACATCAGAATTTGCTGTTAAAGCATGGCAAACCCAAACCACATTATTTTTTTGCGGATTCAACTTCCCAAAAGTATGATAAGCAATTTCTAAACCTTGTAATTGCTTACCCGATTCTAACGTAAAACGATCGGTGAAAGTAAATTTTTGTAAGCTCATTAAAGAAATTAAGGTTTGGCAAAAATCAATTGAAATTGCTGACCGGCAGTAAATATTTCTGCCGGTCAGCAATAAATTTTATACCAGTTCTGTTTCCTGCTGTGCAATTAAGGCGAAAGCTTGCTCAAAATCAGCTTTAATATCATCAATATGCTCAATTCCAACAGCAACACGAAGCGCATTAGGTTTTACACCGGCGGCTGATTGTTCCGATTCTGACAATTGCTGATGTGTTGTTGCGGACGGCTGGATGATTAAAGTTTTGGTATCGCCTACGTTGGCCAGATGGCTTACCAACTTCAAACTATCTACAAAATGAATAGCCTGTTCTTTTTCGCCTTTCAACTCAAAAGATAAAACCGCTCCGAAACCGTTTTTAAGATATTTTTTAGCTAAAGTATGATATGGAGAAGATTCTAATCCGGGATAATTCACTTTTTCTACCTGCGGATGTGCTTCCAGCCATTTAGCTAGTTCTAACGTGTTTTCTACATGGCGCTGCACGCGTAATGAAAGCGTTTCTATCCCCTGCAGCAGTAAAAAAGAATTAAAAGGGGATTGAGACGGGCCAAAATCGCGCAAACCTTCTACACGGGCACGAATAATAAATTGGATGTTGCCCATTGAGCTGTCCACCCCAAAAATATCAGAAAAAACAATGCCGTGATAACCTTCGGCCGGTTCAGAAAACTGCGGATATTTGCCGTTTCCCCAATTGTAATTCCCGCCATCTATAATTACGCCGCCAATGCTGGTTCCGTGTCCGCCGATCCATTTAGTAGCCGATTCAACCACAATATTTGCACCATATTCAATTGGCCGAAACAGGTAGCCGCCAGCGCCAAAAGTATTATCAACGATCAGCGGCAGATCATGTTTTTTAGCTACAGCAGCTATGGCTTCAAAATCAGGAATATTAAATTCCGGGTTGCCAATTGTTTCTATGTAAAGTGCTTTGGTTTGATCATTAATTAGCACTTCAAAACTTTCTGCTGCGTCGTCTTTAGCAAAACGTGCTTCAATACCTAATCGTTTAAAAGAAACCTTAAATTGATTATAACTACCGCCGTATAAAAAAGGTGAAGTGACAAAATTATCGCCGTTTTGCAGGATATTATTTAAAGCGATAAACTGGGCGGACATTCCGGATGCTGTTGCCAAAGCTGCCACGCCGCCTTCTAGCGCAGCAACACGTTTTTCAAAAACATCCGTGGTCGGGTTCATTAAACGCGTATAGATATTACCAAATTCTTTCAAAGCGAACAAATTAGCACCATGCTCAGAACTGTTAAAAACGTAAGAAGTGGTTTGATAAATCGGTACGGCACGGGAACCGGTTGTTGGGTCAACTTCTTGTCCGGCATGAAGTTGCAAAGTTTCAAATTTAGGTTTTGTTTGGGTTGTCATTTTTATAGGTTTAAAAGATTAATTGATTTTGATGGATTGATTTTACGCAGATGAAATTGCCTCAAATAAAAATCTGAACAGAATTATTTTGGCTGCCTTAGCAGCAACACATTCGGATACAAAAAGTATCAATATAAAAACCAGAGTTACTGGTTGCAGGATTACCGGAGAAAATGGGAGAAATGCTGTTTTTATACATGTTTTTTATCAATTTATATTTCCCGGGGTTGTTTTCCGGGCCAGGAATTGGCACCTTCTCCTTTTACGAAGGGTTGCCAGTGGGTTGCAGAGCCTGATCTCTCGCCACTTCTTTATAAATCAAAGCCTGAAAAAGACCTGATTAGGTTGGTATCGCTACCAAATATTATTTCAAAGGTAAGATTGAAAAAAGACTTTAGCCAAATTTTATTCTCTTTTAATTTGAAACAGCTTGTAAAGCAGTAGTTAAATCTTCTATCAGATCTTCCGCGTTTTCTAATCCTACAGAAACCCGGATCAGATTTTGAGGTGTTTTGGTATCTGGCCCTTCTACCGATGCACGATGCTCAATCAAACTTTCTACGCCACCTAAGCTCGTAGCCTGTGTAAAAATCTTCACCTGGTTGACAACCTGCCGTGCTTCTTTTGCGCTACCTTTTACCAGAAAAGATAGCATTCCGCCACCTGCCGACATTTGTTTTTTGGCAATTGCATATTGCGGATGAGAAGCCAGTCCCGGATAAAAAACGCGTTCTACCTGCGGATGATTTTCCAGGAAAACAGCAATCTTCAAAGCATTTTCAACATGGCCTTTCATCCGGTAAGGCAATGTTTTGATACCTCTTGTCGTGAGGTAACAGTCAAAAGGAGAAGGGATTGCACCACCCATTTCCTGTATTTGTTTAAGTTTAAACCACCATACGTTTGCTTCGCGGGTAATCAATGCGCCACCTAAAACATCGCTGTGTCCGCCTAAGTATTTTGTAGTCGAGTGCATCACCAGATCAACACCCATATCTAAAGGCCGCTGCAAAATCGGCGTCGCAAAGGTATTGTCGCATACTGTTTTTATCGATGTTTTTTTGGCAATGGCAACGATAGCGGAAAGGTCTGTAATTTTTAAAAGCGGATTGGAGGGTGTTTCTATCCAAATCAATTTAGTATTCGGTTTGATCGTTTTTTCTACCAAATCTGGATCATTCAAATCAATAAAATCAAATTCCAAAATATTAGCAAAAACCTGTTTCAGCAAATTGCGCAAACCGTGGTACATATCATCCGGGCAAATTAGGTGGCTACCCGGTTCAAGTGATTGAAAAACCGTCATCCCGGCCGCATTGCCAGCAGAAAAAGCTGCTGCAGCTGCGCCATTTTCCAGTTTTGCCAGTACGTTTTCCAGCGAATTGCGGTTGGGGTTATTGCTCCGGCTATAAATATAGCCCGAAGGGTAACTGCCGTCTTCTGCACGTTCAAAAGTGGTTGAAAGTGTAATTGGTTGAATAACAGCCTGATTGCCTTTATCAATTTGGTTGCCTGCGTGGATGGCGATGGTCTCAATCTTCATGCTTCTTTTATCGGGTAAAAATCCGGTTTTGCAAACATCAGCATTATTGACAAAATACGTTGATATATTAATCTCAAAAATATTTAGATGATCCGGTTTGCATCAACCCAATGTAAAAAGCAGGCATAAAAGAAGCAAGCAACTTTTCTGCATAGCCAAAACCGCTATCTGTTCATAGTTTTATAGTATTTTTGCAAAAATAATTTTGGTTATGCCTGATGCTATACAGGGCTTGATTAACAGCCCGAGGCTTTCTCCGCAACATCGCGCTATTGCTGCAAAAGTTGTTCAAAATGAGCGGATTACATTTGAAGAAGGTGTTTTTTTATATAAACATGGCGAACTGCCTTATCTGGGTATTTTGGCCAATTATATCCGTGAAAAGCGGCATGGTGATAAAACCTATTTTAACCGCAACTTCCACATCGAGCCAACCAACCTTTGTGTTTATGATTGTAAGTTTTGCTCGTATTCGCGTTTGTTGAAACAGCGTTCTGAAGGTTGGGAATATACGATGGATGATATGTTCAATATCGTTAAAAAATATGATGGCCAGCCGGTTACAGAAGTCCATATTGTTGGTGGCGTTTTGCCACAATATGATGTTCCGTTTTATGCTGAATTGTTTAGCCGGATCAGAAATCATCGTCCGGATCTTCACATAAAAGCCTTAACGCCAGTAGAATATCATTATATTTTTAAAAAAGCCAAAATAAGTTATGCTGAAGGGATGAAGCTGATGATGGATTCCGGCTTGCAATCTATTCCCGGCGGCGGAGCAGAAATTTTTCATCCCGAGGTACGTGAACTGATTGCCAAAGATAAATGTACGGCCGATCAATGGCTTGAAATCCACGAGGAATGGCATAAACTGGGCGGAAGATCAAACGCTACGATGCTATATGGCCATATTGAAAAGTTTTGGCATCGGCTAGATCACATGGAAAGGTTGCGCCAATTGCAAGATCGGACAGGTGGTTTTCAAACTTTCATTCCGCTGAAATTCAGGAATCAGGATAACCAGATGTCCAATGTTCCGGAATCTACCGTGATTGAAGATTTGCGGAACTACGCTATTTCACGTATTTATCTGGATAATTTCGATCACATCAAAGCTTATTGGGCGATGATCAGCCGGAATACGGCACAGCTTTCCTTAAATTTTGGTGTGGATGACATTGACGGGACTTTGGATGACACGACCAAAATCTATGCGATGGCAGGGGCAGAGGAACAGCATCCGGGCATGAGCACGAAAGAACTGGTGGAACTGATTAAACAGGTTGGCCGGGTTCCGGTAGAACGCGATACGCTATACAATGTGGTGACCAACTACCAGGATTACCAGTTTGAAGACGACGTGAAGCCCAAATTTTATAAATTGCCGGTTCTGAACTAAACATAATTGTTTGTTTGGCTTCAACAATAAATCCTATACTTCTTTTAATGACTAAAAAAACGTTTTACATTATCCGCCACGGCGAAACCGATTTAAATAAAGCAGGCATTGTACAAGGCCGCGGAATGGATACAGATCTCAACGAAACCGGCCGCAAGCAAGGTGAATCTTTTTACCGGGCCTACAAAAATATTCCCTTCAACAAGATTTATACTTCTGTGCTCAAACGCACGCACCAAACCGTAAAAGGTTTTATTGATAGTGGTATTGCCTGGCAACAATTACCTGGTTTGGACGAGATGGCTTGGGGCGATTACGAAGGAAAAGCAGTGAGCGAAGAAACGCGCGGACGCTTTAAAAAAATTATGCAGAGCTGGAAAGACGGCGATCTGGATGTGCGGTTTGAAAATGGTGAAAGCCCCAATGAAGTACAAACGCGGCAAAAAGAAGCCTTGCAGGAAATCATGTCTCACCCGGAAGAAGGCACGGTTTTAATTTGTATGCATGGCCGGGCAATGCGGCTTTTATTATGTTTATTGAACAATCTTCCACTCACAAAAATGGACAATTATCCGCATCGGAACACCACGCTTTATCGTGTAAATTTTGACGGTGAGAAGTTTCATGTTGTAGATTTCAATAATACAGACCACCTAAAATTTTTAGCATAATTTTTTTATTCAGACCGGAGAAAATCAAATTTTCCCGGTCATTTTTTTATTCTATATTTTGAAATTTTGAAAGATAACGTTCGGATTTCTGCAGTCAGTTACACCAATACAAAGCCTTTTATTTACGGAATTCAACACAGTCCTATTCTAAAACAAATAGATTTAAGCTTAGATACACCTTCAGATTGCGCACAAAAACTTATTGATAATAAGGTAGATATAGGTTTGATACCAGTAGCAGCCATTTTAAATTTGCCATATTGGCAGCTTGTTTCTGATTACTGTATCGGTTCCGTTGGGGCCGTAAATTCTGTCTTTATTTTTAGCAATTGTAAGATTGAAGAAGTTGAAAATATTCAGTTGGACCCGGAGTCCAGATCATCCAATAACTTAGCAAAAGTGCTGTTGAAAAACTACTGGAAAATTGCCCCGAAGCAAATTTCTGACGCACCGGACTATGCTAATTTTACTGGTATAAAAACAGCATTCGTACAAATCGGTGACCGCACTTTCGGCAAAAAAAATCAGTATCCGTTTGTTTATGATCTGGCCGAAATATGGCAAAAAATGACTGGTTTGCCATTCGTTTTTGCAGCCTGGATTTCCAATAAACCAATTGATCCGGAGTTTATAAAAAGCTTTAACATAGCTCTAAAAGCAGGGTTGGATGCCCGCGATGAATTGCTGCAAATGCTGCCGGTGTACCCGAATTTTGATCTTCGGGATTATTTGTTTGATAAGCTGGATTTTGATCTTACCGAACAGAAAAAAGAAGCTTTGTATAAATTTTTAAATTACATCAAAGAGTTATAGCGGTGAAAGAGGCATCTTGTAATTATGCCGTATATTCAGTTTGAACCAGGTTCAGTTTGATTGATAATTTAATCCGATACTGTTTTTATCATACAAATTTCATTGGCTGTTCATCGGCAAAATCAAATCCTGATGATTGTTGGTTGCTTTGTTTACATCTGTAGAAACCGGATACATTTTCATTTCTTCAGCCGGATATGGATCACACAATTGAATCAGTTCCATTGGCGGAACATCGTTTGAAAGCCACAACTTTTCTTCTTCTTTGGTCAGGATCACAGGCATCCGATTATGAAGCGTAGCTACTTGTTCATTCGGTTCGGTAGTGAGGATTGTGAATGATTCATAAACTTCTTTCTGGTCTTCGCTTTTCCACTGCGACCATAATCCGGCAAATGCGAAGGCTTTCCGGTTAAGCAAAGTAAACCGGTACGGAAGCTTCTTTTTGCCCTCGGTTTTCCATTCATAAAAGCCGTCAGCCAGTACTAAACAACGCTTGTTGTGCGTCATCAGCGGCTTAAAAGTCCTGTTTTCCAAAACCGTTTCCTGCCGGGCATTCATCATCGAGTAACTGCTTTTTTTATCTTTCGCCCAAAAATGGACCAGCCCGAAATGTAATAGCTGTATGGCTTCCGGTTTTTGAGCGAGGATAACCGGGGCCAGCTGCGTAGGTGCCAGGTTGTAGTTTTCGCGGTAATCAGGATCAATTGTTTTTGCTTCAAATTCAGCCAGTAATTCTTTTTCTGATTGGCTGATGGTAAAACGTGCGCACATAAATCTTCTTAAAAAATGGTTTGAATAGCTTAACAACATTTCAAACAGAAGTTTTGGTTTGATTAGTTTCTCGCCAAAAACAAAAAATGCAGTAAAACGCAAAAACGACCTGTGCGCAATGCAGAGGCCGTTTTTCGATTTTTTGTACACCCATCAGGATTCGAACCTGAGACCGATGGTTTAGAAAACCGTTGCTCTATACAACTTGTTTAACAAAAGTGTATGAATTATTACAGCCGGTTTAAATTTATATCTGAAAAATCCTAAATGCTTCTTTTAGCACTATAAAATTGGTGGTTTGTATACATGTCCACAAAAAATAAATCATGCTTTACCATTTTTTAGTAGATAAAAGAAGCATCTAAAAGAAATAGAACAAAAATAAACAGGTTCTTAATGCCTCTTTATTTTTTGAAGCGTTTTAACATCTGTAAGATCTTGTTTCCGGCCAGAAGCTTTTTTGTTCTTTACCAGATCATCAAGACCGATGTAATTAACAGTAAAATTATTCTCTAATTCAATCTTTTGCATATTTGAAAGAGCTTCTATAAATTCAACTCCATCAATTGTGTTTAGTAAATCTATACGCAGCGGCGGATAACCAATTTGACTAATCAATCCTTCGGTAAGGAAATCTTCTTTTTGAAAATTTAGTGATTTTAACCCAAATTCATCTACTACTTTAAGTAAAAGTTGAGCGTTTTGTTCTGATACATTAATCCATATATCCAAATCACCTGTGTGCCGAGGCTTTCCATGAAATGCAAGAGCATATCCTCCCACAACCATATATTCAACTTTATACTTGTTGAGAAGTTGTATAAAATCCTCAAAATCCTCTGCCAGCGTCATTACTTTAAGCTTTTCTTTACAACGATTGTTTTGTCCATTCTTTGTCCTTTAGTTAGGGATTGAGAAATAAGATAAGTAACAGCAGCAGCACGCTCTTTTACTTGCTTGGTTAACCAATATTCAAGATCGCGCTCCTCATCATTTGCGTCTTTTAACATTACTTTTCTTACAACCAAAGCAATTTTTCTAACTTGCATATGAAGGATAATAAATATTGTAATGAACGTTGGTGTGTGATAAACTATAAACAGCTATTATTAATGAATATAGCAATTTTAAAGCAAAACCCTCTTCACAAGTTGTAAAGAGGGCTGTACACCCATCAGGATTCGAACCTGAGACCGACGGTTTAGAAAACCGTTGCTCTATCCAGCTGAGCTATGGGTGCTTTTAATAATGCTTCTTTTATCGGCATAAATTTTACCTGTTAAAAGAAGCACAAAAATATAAAATTATTTTTTTCGGTCAACGTTAAAATTTGAATTTTTGTAGCGTGATCAATTTCAATACAAATAGTTTATTAACTTATTTCGTTTTGATGGTTGATCCGTTGCGGATTTCGTCTGTAGCTACTTTTACCAAAGGATCAGCAGGTTTCAGTTTACCGTAAATTTCTACCTGACCCCCGGATTCACGGCCTTTTTTCACATCTACCCAATCTGCTTTATGGTTTGCCACACGGATAACAAAAACCCTTTCCGTAGAAGAAACCAATGCTGTTTTTGGGATCACAAAAGTGCTGTCTGACGCGGGCAGCGGAATGACAACTTCAGCATACATGCCCGGAAGCAGCTTTTTGCTATCATTACGAACATCCATTTCCAGCCGTTCTGAACGCAAACGCTCATCCAACGAACCAGCCATCCGTTTGACTGTTGCACTGAAATGCTGGTTCGGCATGGATTTTACACTAAAACTCACCTCATCTTTTTGTTTCAACATGCCGGTATAAATTTCGGGCACAGAAATAACCAGACGCAACTTTTTTTGCTCCTGCAAAACAAAAAGTGGCATATCAGAGCCTTTGCCTGACGGGCCGACATAAGCACCAGTATTGATATTCCGGGCAGTAATTACCCCGTTAAAAGGAGCACGGATATCCAGATAAGCACGGGTTGCGGCAACAGACTGATAAGCTGACTTTGCTGCATCCAGCTGTGCTTTGTCAGAATTTTTACGTGCTGCAGCCTGTTCAATATCATTTTTGGAGATGGTTCCGGGGGTTTTTGCGGTTTCCATCAAGCGGTTATAATTGGAATTACTGGCTGTATAAACCGCTTCCTGGGATTGCAGTTTGGATTGTGCCGAGGCTACATTAGAGTTGATTTCCGGAGCTTCCATAGAAACCAGCAGCTGGCCTTGTTTTACTTCAGAACCTACATCTACATAAATTTTTCTAACAAAGCTGCTTTCCTTGGCATACAGATCTACCTGCTGGTAAGGTATTAATTCGCCGGGGATACTCAGATCAGTAGATAATATGCCTTTTTTAAGCGAAAACGTTTCTAAAGCAGGGACAACGTTGGTGTCTTGCTGTTCATCATTGCCGGAGTTTGAATGGCAGGCACTAAATACACCGACAACGGAAATCAGCAGGAGACTTCGTAGCAGCTTATTCTTGAGCATTTGTATGATCATAAAGCGATGGAATATAGTATTTACTTTCTTTATCTTCAGGATCTAAAGAAACAGAATCTGTAGTGGTTTTGCCTTGCACCCAGGCAAAAGCCAATGGCAAAATAAGCAATGCGGCAAAGGTAGATGCAATTAACCCGCCGATAACTGCACGGCCCAATGGTGATGCCTGATCACCGCCTTCGCCCAAACCGGATGCCATCGGTATCATGCCGGCTACCATGGCCAAGCTCGTCATCAGGATCGGGCGCAAGCGTAAAGCAGCGGCCTCGCGGGCGGATTCGAGCGCGTTTCCGTTGTGCATCCGCAAGTGCTCTGCATTGGTAATCATCAGCACTGCATTGGATACAGAAACACCAACGGACATAATCATGCCCATATAAGACTGCAGATTGAGCGTGGAACCCGTCAACATCAGTAGCAGCAACGAACCTATAATTACTGCCGGAACGGTAGAAAGCACCACCAAAGAAACTTTAAAAGATTGAAAATTGGCCGCCAGCATCAGGAAGATAACCACTACGGCAAGGATCAAACCGGATTGCAAACTACTTAAAGTATCCAGCAATGTTTCACTTAACCCTTTCACCTCCACTGTTAAACCGCGGGGTAGTTTGCCCAAAGATTTAACTACTTTTTGTACATCGTTTGTTGCCGTGCCCAAATCCATTTTGTTGATATTGGCCGTTACCGACAAGTAGGGCAAAGCTCCAATGTCGTCATTTTCGCCAAACGTAGTATCTCGTTTTATCTCGGCCAGGTCACCCAATACCGGCCGGGCTGAATTGCTGAGTACCGAAATTTCGCTGATGTCATTCAAACTGGCCATTTTATATTCCGGCACTTCTACCTGCACACTGTAACTCAATCCAACTTTCGGATCAAGCCAAGCGTTTTTCTCCGTGAAGCGGGAAGAAGAAGTAGAAGTAATCAGCGAACGCGAAACATCCGAGACGCTTACACCAAGCTGGGCCGCGCGGGTACGGTCAATATTAATATCGATAGCCGGATAATGGGTGGCTTGGCCTAACTGTACATCACGCAAGTATTTGATCTTTTGCATTTTAACAGCAATTTTATTGGCAAATACCTCATTCTGAACTTTGTTTTTTCCTTCTACCCGAACTTCAACCGGCGTTGGAGAACCCTGGCTGAGAATTTTATCCGTCAGCTCAATTGGTTCGAAAGAAAGCTTCACATCGGGCATTGCTGCCTGCATTTTGTGTCGGAAACGTTCTTTCAATTCGTCAAGATTTACTTTATAATTTTCACTTAAATTTACCTGCAAAACGGCTTCCTGCGGGCCAGCCATAAATAAATATATCGGACTGGTAGAGAATTGCGAAGGATGCTGGCCTACAAAAGCAGAAGTTACCGTGATATTTTTCTTGCCAACCAATTCTTCCAGTACCTGCAGGGTTTTTATAACATCTGCTTCTGTGCGTTCCAGGCGTGTTCCGTCGGGCGCACGCAGCCGTACCTGAAACTGTCCGCTGTTTACTTTCGGCAATACATCGCGCCCAATAGTTGTTAATAAAAGAAGCGCGGTTCCTAAAGCTGCAATCACATAAACGATTACTACCAGTTTACGCTGCTTAAAAAGCCTGTTCATCAAGCGCAAATAGCGTTCACGAAATTTATTAAAACGGGTAGGATGGGCCAGTGCTTCTTTTAGTAGTTGTTTTTTCTGGTCCCAGGTATCGGCTTCTTCTTCCGGGTTAAAGTGTATTTTTGGATGATCTCCATGGCCTTTCATCATCCAGTTGGCCATGATCGGAACAAAAGTTTGTGACAATAAATAAGACGTGATCATCGAAAAACCAATGGCCAAAGCCAGCGGCAAAAACAAAGCTCCCGGAATCCCTTTCATGGTTATTGCCGGGGCAAACACCGCCAGGATACAAAACAAAATCAGCAATTTGGGGAAAGCAATCTCCTTACAAGCGTCCCAAATGGCCAATGCTTTGGGTTTGCCCAAATCCAAATGCTGGTGAATATTTTCAATGGTTACGGTGGATTCATCAACCAAAATTCCAATAGCCAATGATAAACCGCTCAAAGTCATGATATTAATGGTTTGATGGAAAAGGTATAAAAACATCAAACCGGAAATCAACGAAATCGGAATGGTGAAAATTACGATCAAAGCCGCACGCCGGTCGCCCAGAAACAGCAAAACCATTAATCCTGTCAGCACCGCACCGATCGCGCCTTCTGTTACCAAACTTTTTACGGCGTTAATCACGTAAACGGACTGGTCAAACTCGTAAGAAAGCTTTACATCGTCCGGCAATAATGCCTGGAAACGGGGCAATGATTTTTTAAGGTTTTGCACCACCTCCCAAGTCGAAGCATTTGCGGATTTGGTTATGGGCAGATAAACAGAGCGTTTGCCATTCACTAAAGCATAGCTGCTGGTAATATCTGCGCCGTCTTCTACAGAAGCAACATCCCGCAAAAAAAGGTTTTGCACACTGCCTTTGTACAATGGAATGTTGGCAAAATCCGAAATGGATTTAATTGTAGTGTTGGTTGGGGTGAGATAATTATAATCGCCGATCCGAACGTTTCCAGCCGGGGCGGTAATGTTGTTCTCCCGGATAGCCGTCACAATCTGATCCGCCGTTAAATTGTGCGACCTTAGCAGTTCCGGATCCACTTTAATCACCACCGTTCGGGTATTTCCACCAAAAGGAGCAGGCGAAATCAGGCCAGGAATGGAAGTGAACGAAGAGCGGATATACACGTTTGCCATATCCAGCAATTGATTATTGGTACGTTTCGGGCTGCTCAAAACCAGCTGGCCAACCGGCAGCGTAGAAGCATCAAAACGAATGATAAACGGTGGCTGCGTGCCAGGCGGAAATATCGCCTGCGCCCGGTTGGTAAAGGCGGTAACTTCTGCAGCTGCCTGGGCCATATTTGTACCTTCATAAAATGAAAGTTTAAGCAAAGTCAAACCAGTTATATTCCTGGTTTCTATGCTTTTAACACCGGAAACATAAAGTAGTAAGTTAACATATTGCTTACCGAAATAAGCTTCCATCTGGTTGGGCGTATAGCCACCAAAAGGATGTGAAATGTAGATAACAGGCAGGTTCAAATCCGGAAAAATATCAATCTTGATATTCCGCATGGCATTCAACCCAAAAAAGAAAACCGCTGCCACAATAACCAGTACGGTAATTGGTTTTCTGAGTGCACTTCTGATTAATCCCATGCTGTTTTTACGTGCTATTTTTTACCTTTTTTAAAAATGGTACTTAAAATTCATTAAAAAATATCCCAAAATCACCGGTAGCCGCAGCTTTGTACAGCAAAGCCTGCCAAACATTATTGTAAGCAATGTCGCGGTCGGTTTCTGCACGGTTCAGCGTGTACAAAGCTTGTGTAACATCAACAATGGTGGCCAGCCCGTTTCGGTACAAAACTGTTTTTTGGTTGAAAGCATCGGTGGCTGCTTTTAAACCAATTGGTGCTGCACGATAATTTTTGAGCGCATTTTCAATACCCGATTTAGATAAAATAAGTTGTGCCGATAATTGCTGGTTCACCAAGTCCAGTTCATTTTTTAATCCTGCGGAAGTAAATTGCTGTGCCCGGACCTGCTCATACACGCGCAGCGGAGAAGTCAGGTTCCAGGTCATCCCGATGCCCAGCAAATAATTGGAGCGCGTGGGATTGACACCGCTGAAATAGTTTTGTGTATAAAGGGTTTGGTTGAGCGTGTAACTGTTGAAACCGGAACCCCGGCTCTGAAAAATATTAAACAGAGAGAAAGTAGGAAAATTTAAAGTCCGGTAATATTTTTCACGTTCAGCACTGATATTGATCCTGTTTTGATAATACTGCAACACCGGATGTTTGCTCAGATTAAAATCGTTGGCCGTATCCAGCGTTTTAGGGATCTGGCTCACAAAACTACTGTCCAGCGTAAAATCAACCGGAACCACACTTATATATTGAGCCAGCTGATTGCCTTGCTGCTGCACTACGTTTTGCGCATTAGTTAATGCAATTTGCGCACTGGAAACTTCAGCATTGGCCAGCGATGAATCTACGCCTGGATTTAAACCGCTTTTTACACGGGCCACAATTACATCGCGCAAAGCCAAAGCGCGTTTCAAATTATTTTGTTGCGAAACACTCAATTGTTGTGAAGCAAGCAGATTGAGGTAAGCACCCGAAACCCGGATTTCCTGCTGAAACTGCTCTTGTACCAGATCGCTTTGATCTAATGTTTGCTGGCTTTGGGCTACTTTAACCCTTTCTTTGGCTTTCCCAAAGGAGAAAAAATCCCAGTTCAAGTTGGCCAAATACAAGGCACCAAAAGCAGGGTTCCAGTTTTGTCCGCCCAAAATCGGCCCGCTGGAAGCTACCGCGAATCCGCCTAAACCGTACAAAGGCCCGTATTGCGAGTTGACCGTACCAAAATCATTTTGAGCCGAAACATTTAAGTTGGGCAAATATTCACGTTTAGCTTCTTTAACCAAAGCTGCTGAAGCCCGGGCATAATTTGCCTTTGCTTTGATGGTGCCATAGTTTTGCAGTGCGTTTTGTACGGCTTGTTTTAATGTAAGAATTTTTTGCTGTGCAAAAACAGCAGGACAAGTGCTCAATAGAAATACCAAGCATAACCCCCGGCGAAAAACAGTTCTGTAGAACATGTGCAGTTATGATGATATGAAACAAGATGCAAAAAAACGGTCAGAATCTGATTTAGAAATTTTACCGGCTGTATGCGCTTTCTGAATTTGCAAATATAGTTGTGTGCAGGTAAGTGATTTGTAACAACTTTATTATTTTTTTTTGCTGAGACTATAGGCGCATACTGTTTTTATCAGGTAAAAACTGGTGTTGCTGCCTTGGATTAAATATCAACAATACAGATCTGTTAACAATTTCTTAACATCACTTTATTAATTTTAGAAACATTAAAACCAGAGAAAATGTTCAGCACGCTTGTACAATATTTTACGCCACGCGGAAAAAAACTTTTTTTCCCGCTGTTTGATCATGCAACTCAAAATGTGGTTTCGATGGCCGAACTGCTTAAAAAAGAAGTGAATGATCCAACTTCCATCAACACAAAAGACCTTTATCAAAAAATAGACCGGCTGGAAAATATTGGCGATGACATTACGCATCACATCAACATTGAACTCAGCAAAAACTTTATTACGCCGTTTGATCGCGAAGATATCCATGCGTTGGTTTCTTCTATTGATGATGTGGCCGATTATATCCATGAATCTGCCAACCGCATGTTTTTATACGGATTGACGGAATTTACCAAGCCGATGCAGCTGCTGGCAGATTTGATCCTGGAAGCCGCTTTTGAGCTGCAAAAACTGATTAACGAGTTGAAAGATATTGAAAACGTGGAAATTATTACAGGATATTGCAACTCGATTTATGCTATCGAAACCAAAGCAGATCATGTTTATAATAAGGCAGTTGCAGATCTTTTTGATTACGAAAAAGATCCGATCCAGATGATAAAATACCAGGAAATTTTGCTCGGGTTGGAAACCGCTACGGATATGTGCAAAGACGTGGTAAAAGTGGTCGAATCCATTATGATCAAAAACGGATAACAATTTTTAGCCGATAAAAGAAGCATTGATGTTTGCTGCCAGCTGTTAGCAATCAGCTGTCAGCTATCAGCTTTCAGCTTTCAGCCATCAACTACATCTCATTAACTATTAAATAAATTTGCTACCTTTAAAGAAATAAAAAAATCTTTAAATGGTTTTTGCTGAAGATTTTCTTCATTATATATGGAAGTTTAGCCTTTATAATAAGCTTGAACTTGCCACAGCAAATGGCGAAACGCTGCAAATCCTTTCTCCTGGTTTGCACCATCACCATTCCGGCCCGGATTTTCAGCAGGCAAAAATTAAAATTGGCGATACGATTTGGGTTGGAAATGTAGAAATTCATATCCGCGCTTCAGATTGGAACCGGCACAACCACAGCAACGATGCCGCTTACAATAATGTTATCCTGCATGTAGTTTATAAAAACGATGCCGAAATTTGGAATGAAGCTGGTTTGCAAATGCCGGTTTTGGTTTTGGAGGACCGCATTCCGGAAGAACTTTTGCTTCGGTACCAAAGCCTAATGTTTGCAGAACAAGTGGCTTTTCCATGCGAAAAAATCATTCACCGTGTAGATGAACTGACGGTACAAAACTGGCTCGACCGGATGCTGATCCAGCGGCTGGAAGAAAAATCTGCGCGCGTGGCAGAAATTTTGGCTTTGCTGAAAGGAAACTGGGAAGAAACTTTTTACCAGCTGCTGGCTGCAAACTTTGGTTTTAAAGTGAATGCTTTGCCTTTTGAATTGCTGGCCAAATCTCTGCCGCTGCCGGTTTTGGCCAAACACACGAACAATTTATTGCAAACCGAAGCACTGCTTTTTGGCCAGGCCGGTTTTTTGAATGATGAAATTTCTGATCCGTATTTTTTATCCCTGCAAAAAGAGTATGGCTTCCTGAAACAGAAATACGGTTTGGTTTCGGTAGAGAAACACCTTTGGAAATTCCTGCGTTTGCGGCCACCCAATTTTCCCACTATCCGAATTGCGCAGTTTGCGGCACTGATGCACCGAAACAACCGGTTTCTGGCCGAAATCATGCAAATAGAAAACATCGAAAAGACAGATGCTTTTTTTACCGGCATAAATCCGTCGGCTTACTGGTTGGATCATTATCAGTTTGGCAAAATTGCAAAAAGCTGTTCCAAACTTCTTGGCCGCGCTTCCGTAGAAAATATTTTGATCAATACCGTGGCCGTCATGCTGTTTGCTTTTGGAAATGAAAATCAATCCGAAACCCATCGGGACAAAGCAATTTTACTTTTAGAAAATTTACCTTGCGAAAACAATTTTATAATCAGTAGTTTTATCTCAGCAGGAATAAAAGTTTGTTCTGCTGGTAATTCTCAGGCTTTAATCGAATTAAAGAACGGGTTTTGCAATCCAAAACGGTGCCTGGAATGCGGGATCGGCCATAAACTTTTAAAAACAAACGGATATGTTGCAACGAATCTTAACCTTTTTTGAAAGATATTCTTTTGGTGTTTGCACTTATCTGGGCGAACGTTTCCATATTTCCATCGGCAAAATACGCTTGTTTTTTATCTACATTTCTTTTATTGCGGTTGGTTTCCCGCTAATTTTTTACTTTTTTGCAGGTATCGTGCTCGATTTTCGCAATTACATCAAACGGGCCGGCAGCCGCGTTACCGATCTATAAAATATCTTAATCAAATTCTATCCGTAAAAGAAGCATTGTAAAACCGTTGGCAACAATGTATTTTTAAATAATTTTCGCGGGAAATAAGCGGCTATATGCTTAATTAAAACTTAAAGATATACGCTTCTGCTTCCAAAAATTTTAACTTTGTTGTACAAAATTAACCTGTTGATCGTAAATGCCTCCAAAAGGAAATCAGTTTAAGAACACCACTTTAAAGGAAGAAAATAAATCCGGGGCACCTTTTATGTTCCCCAAAAACAAAAAAGCCAAACCCGAGCTGCCCACTTTTGATTTGAAGGACGGCCGGATTGTTAAAATTGCCGGTTTATTTTTCCTGATCATTTGTCTGTACTTTTTAATCGCATTTACATCTTATTTATTTACCTGGCAAGACGATCAGAGCTACGTGCTGGAAGCCAACGGTGGCTGGGGCAATTTCTGGAAAACGCCGCAAGAACTGCAGGACAGCGGCGTAACCAATCCGGTTGTGCAAAACTGGCTGGGCAAGCTGGGCGCACTGCTTTCGCACCAGTTTATTTACGAGTGGTTTGGCCTGGCTTCCTTCATTTTTATTATTGTTTTTTTGGTGATCGGTTATCGGTTGCTGTTTAAAGTGAAGTTGTTTGCCGTTGGAAAAACGCTGGGCTATGCTTTTTTTGGCATCCTTTTTTTCTCTGTTGCCATTGGTTTTTTTCATGGCTGGATAACGGACGCGCCACATTTTATGGAAGGCGAATTTGGTTTCTGGACAAACCGTTTGCTCGATGCACAAATCGGGGC
>JAABUT010001150.1_pt1 | contig 32225 bp, 35 predicted proteins | sample 5559281 | NCBI WGS metagenome assembly JAABUT01 (sample SAMN10711880, study PRJNA513359) | rock metagenome | isolation source: Antarctica rocks | place: Antarctica: Victoria Land, Ricker Hills nord | collected 2016-01-04 | reverse complement strand
AGGTCCTATTAGCTACGTAGTTCACCTAAAACGAATCGTTAAAGCGATAAAAAATGAAATGTGAATTTTCAGCCCTATAGGGCTGTCCCACTGCTAGGTTTAGCCCAGTGCTAGGTGAACCCTTCTAGGCCAGAATTTAGAATTTCCAAAATCGAGGGTCTACCTCTGCAAATTTTGCCCTGCAACCAACCAATTCGCTGGAGAAGCCTAACCACCACCTCACAAACCAAACAGTCATACATATAGATCTTCATTCCATTTAGTCATGGCTAGACTACAGTCAGCCAACAAACGCAGGCCATCGGCGAAGATGCGAAGCCTTCCAGAGCAGAAAAGTAGTATATTTGGTGATCGTGGATTATATAGAGTATATATTTTATTAAGTATACATTTACTCGAAAGTACCTGTCATACCAGCCAAAATAGTAGGCATACGAAGTATTGACAAGGAAACAAATCAATCCGTATCTATATTTACTGTTATGCCCGCATGCCTGAAGTGACCGGCTGCAAAATGACCCTTGCTAGAAGCTTTCATCGCCATGTGCAAATAGGCTTCAAAACTCATGTCTTCCGCCAGCTTGTAATGTCTTTTGAGCCAGGCCTGAAGCACTGAAAAGAACTCTTCAATTGAATTGAAGTCAGAGAAGTAGAATGGCAGATATAGTAAGATCACATCGGCCTGACGGCATAGATCTTTGACTTTCTACTGATAGTTAGCAGAGCTCAGCTTGACGTCGACATCGACGTCACTCACCTGAGTGTGATGCACAGAAGCGTTGTCGAGAATCAACATCGATTTAGACTCTGAAAAGCGACTGCATCTCGAAAGTATCTCGTTCGTCAGAAATCATTCAAAGCGAGCTTCAGAAATACCTCTCTGATGTATATGTTTGACCAGAATGTCGTCAGAGCAGTAGATCGATAGAATGCTTCATCTTGCGCTTCGTTTGACTGGTCGAATTATACGTGACGATATGTCATAGAGAACTCAGTCACGTTTACGATGCATCGTATGTTCGTTGACTGCACTCTCATTCAGAAACACGAGCATTTCGTGAGTGAACTGACTGACGTCTAGAAAGTATAGATTTCGACACTTCTGCGAGCGCTTCAAAGTCTTCCGTTTAAGGCATTTTCGATTGATTTTCATGATCTTTAAAGCGTTGAATAGAGTGAAAAGAGCGACGATGATGTCTCAGTCGTCGAAGAGATAGTATAGCATCTCATTCAGATATGATCATTACTGATCTTCTAGAAAATGTCGAAGATCAATTCTGACAGCAGAATGAATCAAGAACGTCGACTTCTGAGCACTCATTTTATTAGAAGATGTGTGTTGATCGTATGTTTTTAATCTAGCTCTGATTCTTCTGACAGTTCTAGCATCGATCTCTTCGACATCGACAATGATCTCAGGCGACAGTCTCTGCTGTAGATGCACTGCTATTCGATTCTTCTGAATGAAGGCAAGAGAGGAAAGCATAGAGCTCTGAAATCGCGCTGAAATCGCGCTGAAATTGATTCTGCAACACGTTAGATATACATGAAGGGGTCGCCTTTGTATAACCTCATATTACATACCGAATGGAAGGAATTAAAGGTCTGTGAGGTGATGGTTAGACTTCTTCAGCGAATTGGTTGGTTGCAGGGCAAAATTTGCAGAGGGTGGACCCTCGATTTTGGAAATTCTAAATTCTGGCCTACCCACTATGAAATAGGGGTATCGATTAGGGTTATTCATAAGGACCTACCTTAGGCAGTTTTCAATTGCCCCTTATCCAAGGCTCTAAGTGGCCACATCGAAAGGCTAAAGCAATGAGTAACTTGGATAATTATATGTATGATAATACTACCTTACTACAAGCCTTTAGATGCCCTTGGTAGTACGCTTGTAGCTGGGGTATGCAACCCCCTGAACCGGTAGGTAGGCCGAGAATCATCCCCTCAACACACCATACCATTGCGCCGTCGCTATGCAAAATCATTTCTTCATATTTTACGTGCGCAGATTGCGAGCCTCTGTCCATACCCAATCCTAGGCCTTTCCCTTCCCCTTTGCCTGCGTACTTGAAGCCGTTCGATGGACATCATCTTGCGAGGTATCCCATCTTATACCAGGCTCTTCCGAAATCCCGGCGTCTTCTGGTATGCCTTTGATCTCGTTCTCAACTTCGGCACTTTCTTCACCAGCTTGTTTCTCTATTTCACCAACATTTTCGGCAGTAGTAACCGGTGCCTGATCCCCACTGGCATGTGTGGGGCTGCTGTTGGTGGTCTTCGCTCTCAGGTCACTCCAATACTCTAGATTGTTGATGTGCTCATCTGCCGCATCAACAGCTTTCCGTAAATTGTTGACCTTCCGAGTGGATGCCTCCATTTCAGACTCATCGTCTCCTTCGTGGCCGTCTTGCTTTTCCGTAGCATCTTCGAGGGTTTGCCGAAGGTAAGCTTGAAGGTTCTGACGGGAGGTTTGGTAAATGAGACCAGCCATGATATCCGACATTCGGTCTCCAAGATAATATAATTCATCGCCTCCGTGCTCTACAAAATTCTTGACTGCTGCAATCTTCTCACGGTCAACTCTTGCTCTCTTGAGGACAGCCATGAGGGCTGCGAGATCACTAATTTCTCCAAAGTCCACGTCGCTATCACTGTTGTCTCCATTGTTGCCAGTATTGCTTAAATAATTCGAATGGTGATTCGTAGTCCTGTCCACACTAGATTCTCTACTCGGGTCCTGTTTGGCATGGATGGTAAAGTAGTCCGCATTTAGCATATGGGAGTCCTTAACACCGCCTTTGTTTCCATGTGATCTCAAAGGGTGTATCTTGATACGTTTCCTTAGCCATCTCCTTCGTCTGACGAACGAATGAAACCACGGATGAGAACCGTGCCAAGCAAAGCCTTTATTAAAACTAAAAGAATATTCCCAACCCTCTTCGTCTACGTCGTGCGACATGTCAGCATACCATGATCTCCAAGCCCATGCCCAGCTGGGGTCCGGCACTTGAGCATTGGTGATGTTGACAGCACTGTCCATGAAAGTGGAGGTTTGCCAAGGCGCAGGATCAAAGTTGAGTAATGACTTTGCAGAATATAGAGGAATGCCACAAAGGAACGAGCCTCGCTGGTTTTCATAGAGTATATCGATGGTGTAATCTCCCTCTCCCTTGGATGCAATTTCCCCTTTTCTGGATCTAAAAGGTATTCTGTCTCGTAAGCGACCGGTACGCACAGTCACACTATCTTTGCTATTCTTGCTATCTTCGTCACCTAATGCTGCCGGATCTTCGCCATTCTTCGTCTTTTCTTCCTGCCACTTTGCATATTTTCGGCGGGCTAATTCTTCTCTCAGTGTCACCTTGGTGCCTCGCTGACCCAAAGGTGTGTCAGTGGGTACCGATAGGACAGATTCTCCAGCACTTCGGTCTGGCTCGACTGGGGGTTTGGTAGTGTCGATAAGGTTGATGGTATGGTCAGAATCTTCTGCAGCGTGGGTACTGGTCCGGGCTGCTGCAGTAAGTCCAGAGATTGACATCTCGAGACTTGCAGGTAATTAAGGATATCATTATCGTTCTTTTCCCATACTGCTAACGATGCGCTCTCCGCGGCTTGTTGGAAGCCGCTGGGCTTCGGTCATATATAATGTGACTCGTGAATGAAGGTGATCGTTCATATATTCATTGCCAGTCAACGTTGTTAGGAGCTCCGAGTTCTCGTTCTAGGCCTATCGACAGTACGCTAGTAAAACATTGCGGGGCAACGTCATAGGGTCCTCCGCGAATCATTACTTCCCGGCTTTCTGCTTACTTCCGCCATAGAGGCACTTCAATCAGTACCACACACGGACAAGTCTCTGCCAAACCTATCTGAAAAATTCCTATCCTATTTCGCACTGCACTCTAATCTTTCGTCATGGCTCAACCAAGATCCAGAATACCTCTGCTGCTTGGGCTCACGGTAGCTGGTGCTGGTGGATACTACCTGTACGCTGCTGGAGGAGACATTAAAGTTGCAGAAAAGAAAGTCGAACGCAAGTCTACCACAGTCCCAATGCGGACTCTACTGACGTTTCGGTAGACGATGCGGAAGCCGCTGCTGCCAGACTGAGAGGACAGAACTACTCCGCCAAAGAGGCTCAGAAGCAGGGAGAGGAATGGGCTCAAATAGCTGGCTCCAAGATCGACCACACTGTTTGTGCCTGCATATGGTCTGGATCTGACCTGTCTCACAAACTAACGAGTGCCTCTAGGTCGATGATGCTCGTAAGTCGCTGCACGAAGCTGATGCCAAGCTCCTCCATAAGGCAAGCGAAGCCAATGGAAAACTTCACGAAGTCGCGCATGATTCAAAGGCTAAGCTTGAACAAATTGGGAAAGAGACACAAAAAGATCTCCACAAGACGGTTGAGAATTTCGACAAGACGGTTGAGAGGAAAACGGTCGAAGCGAAGAACGGGATTTCTAGTTGGTTTGGCTTTGGGGGCAAGTAACGCAGAGTTGTCATCAGCTGTACCCTTCTGGATTATTGACTCCTCCTTCAAGATTTGGCATCAAGACCCAGCGGACTGTATCTCAATATGTACACATACACTAGCACATCTACTCACTTCAATGCTCTGTCTTTCCTGATGGCCTGGAGCAGTCTCCCGCGAAGAGATTTTAAAAAACAGTAAACAGCAACCATCATTATCAGACCACCATTGAGTGGCTTTTGATCATGGAAAGCCAAGTCATATTTGACTGATTCCATATGCTCCATTGCCCAATTCTTCTTACCATACAAACTTTGCGATTGAGCCTGAGTCTGGGATAATACTATTCCGAATAAACAGGGAGTCTATCTGTCCATTTGGATATATTTACAGAAACCAGTCATTTCCAATTGACCTCTTGCACCAACTAGTGTCCCATAATTTTGTTTTTATGTAAGCTACCAGAAAACCCTTTTCTAGGTCTCAGTAGTGCACCTTTCTACACTCAGGCAGCGTCTATATTTTCTGCTACGCTGGAACTCGCCGTCCTGCCCCACTGTCGCCATGAACCACAATTGCAAGATGATACTTATCCACTCCCTCCGCAACCTTTATCAAAACCCCCGGCAGATGTCACCGCGCGTCCCACGCATTGCCTCGTCCCGATGGGAAGCTTGCCGAAGCATGCCACTCGGTTCCGTCCGACGTTGGCAAATCGTAGTACTCAAAAGCCCAACCCGTGATAACGCCACAACCTCTGATCTGCGCCTGCAAGCCACCGTTCGCCTGGCCAAAATCACTATCCGCCCAGCCGCCTCCATATACGTCGAAAGTTGCGTAGAAACCTTTGTACCAGGACGTGCAGCTGCCAAGACGGGTGGTAGGTGCCGGTGCTTGGTTGGCATTGGGTTGAACGATGTAGTTGACCCCGTTCTTATCTTGCATACTGTCGCCGTGCTTCCAATTCATAAACTTCGTGTAACTGGGGACATCGCAGCCGTCCATGATGGCACCGAGGTAGTAACTGCATTCACCTTGAAAGACTTGGAAGTTGAAAGGGCCCTTGGGCCATGTAGTGGTCAATGTTACGTGATCTGACTGTTCGCCACGTTCTGCTGAGCTGATTTGGAACAGAAATCCTGAATATTGCTCGCGAGAGTCGGCTGAGTAACGTAGTTGTTGTTGTCAATGCCATTGCAATTAGGGTTTGTTACTTGGCCCTTGTCCCATTCCTGCCGGATAACTAAGGGATCGACACTTAGGGTTGCATTGGTCGCAAATTCAATGCATCCTCAACGTGTTGAAAGAGGTATCACAGCCGTCGATAACGGTATCAAACCAATCATTGCATTGGTTTTTGCCGATAGAGAAGTTGTCATCCCATCCGATTGAGATGCTCAGGTAATCTAGAGAGTTGCCATTAAATGTAGCCGAAGTAGTTTACCCAGTCGATCCTGCTAGATTTTGGTAGCTTTAGCAGAAAGATGAGACTGCAGACATAGCAGCATCTCTCGACAACCACGTGTCTGAGGAAGACCCATTGCAGTCAAGGCTGGGAGGCAAAGGGAAGCTACCACCCATATTAGTTAGATTTTGCGGCGGTACTGGAACCGCAATTGAGGCAGCATTTCTTGCAGTCATTCCATAAATGATTATGTTCCCCCTTGCTGAGGATGGAACACTCGGCCGACGGAATCTGGTACGAAAAAGTCAAATATGGCTGCATTCTCTACCGGGTGAATTTGCGAAGTGTCATTTTGGTATGTACTGTTGGAAGCTGTCCCAGTCGGACTCCCGGAACCTGTTGGATAATAGCCGTATCCTGACGAGTATGCTACCACGGAATGCATAATTGATAAATGTGTACCTGAGGAGCGAGCTATTGGGCTATGTGCTCCGGATGTCTCAACGGCCAAAGACCAAGAACGAGCACCTGTCGCAACAGATGGCCTCGTGGGGTAGGGGGCCGAAGCGCCCGTTACGTAGTTGGAAGAGCCAGATGTGGTGCTTGAGAGAGTTGAGCTTGTGCCGTTTACTATCCAACGTTTGACTAATTGCCGTGCCGGTTGAGGCCATAGATAGTGATTCGAATCTTCTCGATCTTCCAAATGTCTGGCATCTCTTGCCTTGACGGGCTTTGGGGATGGACCGCGCTTCTTGGCTTTCTGGAGGGAATGTACTTCGCTAGCAACAGCCGAATCGAGATCTGAATTAGCAATGTCATCGTTAAGCTGCGCGTTCGGGTTTTGCTGCAAAGTTTGCTGTATCCAGGAGCCCATTTCTCCATCTATAGTGTCTTGTGCTGCTACGGTCGGATTTTCTCGCCGTTTCAACTCATCGTGGTAAGGATCGTCATTTGTTGGCATGAAAAGCGTGTCCTTTGTTTTCATCTGGTAAGAAAAAGAGAACATTTCGGCTGGCACCGTTGCCTTTGTCCTCATCCACGCCGGGTAGGCAGTACAGGCCTCCTAGTAGATCAACATATGCATCATAGTCAATGAAAACAACTTGGTCCCCACCCCGCTGCACAGCTGCTTGAATTTTGCTGTTCATATCGTTGACCAGATCATTCATCCTTTGCCGTCGAGTTTAAGTAAGATACTGTCTCGAGAAAAGATTGATCCAGATGTGCCAGGAAACGCCGTCACAATTGTTTGTGGTTGCATCCAAAAATTGTGCATAGCCGGTGTAATATCTTTCAGTCATGAGACGTTAGTCCAGTCAAGTACGCACAAAGTAATATGATAACTACTCACATCGTGCCGCCAGGGGCCAACTTTGACTTTGCTGCCGTGATGAGGCCGTCCATGCTTGAAGCAAAATTCCCGCCGTCGATGAAAGTTTGAATATTATCGAGCGTCTTGTCGCAATTGCTACTTAAAAATCCTTTAAATGTGAAGACGCAGTTGTTGAGGGTATCAATAAGACCAGCATCGTTACCTCCAGCCGAGATGGTGATCATCTGTTGACCGCCGTCGAGGGAAGCGGCTTGATCGGTTATGGCAGGTATCTTAGCCCCAGAACAAGCGATGAATGTGAAGTCAACATCCTTTGTATCTTTCCCTAACTGAACATTTATACGGTTAGGATATGCACTGCCGTACCGTGAACAACCGTGATCAAGGGGGTTGCCCGCTCCAATGCCTGCAGCGTAAATATGTCACTCAGAAATTTCAGTAGCTGTTACGCCCATTGGAATCGGTTGTGGCCAGGATTAATTGGGTGCCAGACACTACGACCAAAATATGCTGGCTCTCAGCGCTGAATCGCCGATAGGTGATACACCGGCAGGCGAGGTTGGGGGCGACTTAATTGCAGCCCACTTACTGATGAAGGTAAGATCATCTGGATCACTGGTTGAGCTGATGTCTTGGAAGTGCAGGCTGAACGCTAAGAGAATCAACAAGATAGCATAATTTATAGATGTCATAATTGGTGTTTCTGGAGATCAAGAAGACGGATAAATTGTGCAACTGGGCTGCCAGCCAGCCAGGGATCGAAGATAATATGTGATACAGCGAGGGAGCAACGCTAAAGGAATGACTGAGATATATGAGCGTTCAAAGAAGATGGATTTTATAGAGATTAGAGGCTAAGAGCGAAAGCAGAAGGCTGTGTCGACCACAGCAAGGTACACGGAATGAAGACACGAAAAACGGGTTATGTAAAGTAAATTGCCAAGGGCAGTAACGTGCCGCCAGGATCCGCCATATGTTCCTGGATGCATACGGATCAGGTCATAGTGAAAGTACGACCTGGTCTTATTGGTGAACAAAGTTGATGTTCTATCTTGAGTATTAACGGATTATCTTATGCTTGAGTGAGAACACCTTCGCGACTAGGAAGAGTTTGAAAATAGATATTGGGTGATAGGGCCGAGGATTTGCAGATAGATTCTCTAATAATATTATTGGGATTTCCATACAGTCTGCAGCGGCACAAGTACGGTATTATTTTACGGAATGGCCCCGAGCATTTGATATGTTGAAACTGTTTGATTCGTGTGTTCTGTTGACTTTACGAATCGGCCAAAATGTGAACACACTTTGGAACAATCCTATTCAGGTATGTATAGCATATTTCAACACTCCCCCATGTTATGCATACCATACTCTTCCGATTGCCACGGTCATGGTTGTTTCCGGATGTGTGATTAATTATGTCATAACATATTTCAACATGTTCAGACTTATGTTATCGTTGTATGCAAAAGTCTGGTTCAGTTTTCGGGTTTTAGCGAATTTGGCGGGGAAAACCCACAAATCAGCCTCAAATTTGGTGCAAATAGAGCAAATACCTAGATATCATCCCCACACCCCCAAAACACCCCAAAGCTTCATTTTTGAAGCTATACAAACCTCAGCCTCACACGGGGGCAATCCTGAATCCTATCTACCATGCCTCAAGCTCTTATTCAGAATCTTAGAGACGAGATTCAATTTCACCTAGCTCGTGACGATAGCACAACGTTCATACACAAAGTCACTCATGTTATCAGGCAGCAGATCAATCGTATGTGTAAAAAACACCTTCATTTCAGCGATGTGACGTCTGCGCTTGATACAATTGATAGATCGAAGATTCTGAGTGAGTATCATGCTCAGAAGCTTCTTGACTTTCTCAGTCAACAACTCATCATCTATCTGAATGACATGATCTGATTTCTGTACGACGAGTTTGACATTGTCATCAGTCAAAGCATGATCAGCAGACTGCTCAAACAAGCTAGATATAGCAGAAAGATCGCTCAAAGAATTGTTGCTAAGTGCGATGAGAAGCTTTGCAGCGAATGAGAACAACGACTTATGAATTGAACATCTGATCAGCTAGTCTTTCTTGATGAAAGCATTGCTTGTGAGTGAACAGATAGACTCAACTTTCTTCTTTTCTTTACTCTTTCTAGTCATGTTAATGCTTGCTCATTAGCTGATCGAAAGTATGACTGAGTCTTGATTGATTTATCTCTGCACGTCACTTAAAGTCTAAAATGATCGAAGAGATGAAGCATTTTGTCAGCATTTTTCATTGATGAATACATTGCATGTGTTAGAAATCGATCTAGAGCGAGTCATAGAAATGTCATTTAACTAATAAATAAATGCTAAGAAAGAAAAGTATCTACAGAAAAGAACTCAATTCTTATATGTGTATTTCTCAACTTTGTGCTAGACTCGATTGAATTGACATCTTACACATATGATGCAGAAACTCAATGACATTATCTTTAGATCAGATTCTCGCTAAACTCGATTAAAATGAAATTAGATGAAGACTAGTTGAAGAATAGATGAAGATTAGAATTGTGACATTATTTTTCTCTCTTGACTATTCATGTTTGCATGAATGTTGTTTCTTAGTGCGCTTTTCTTGAATATTTAATATGAAAGTCATCAATCATCTTTTGAGCATTCATAAATTCATCATCGTCAACATTATTGTTACGAGCGTGCTCAGTCTTCTACTGAGATGCGTGTTCTTTGAGCGAGTCTAGATTCTATCGAGTCTAGCGCTCATCTTTTCTTTGTATGTACATATAGTCTTCGCATCTCATAGATCTCGCTCTTTAGCTTTGAATTCTCGTTTACCTGATTTACTCTTCGTTTATCTGTATTTCTATGACTTGCTCTAGACATGATTCTAACATTATTCAAAGCTTCGTACATATCACACGATAGTGATTCGCTTTCTAACTACGATCGAAAGCAAAGCTCTGCGACGCGTTGCAGAGTTAAATCTATCTTTCGATCGATCTCTTGACTGAACTCGTCATCAAATAGAACAAGCTCTGCAACGTGTGCAGACATGAATCAATCTCTCGACTGATTTCTTGACTGAGCTTATCATTGAATGAACAGAACAAGTTCTATCAAACGCGATAAACATGAACAGAACAAGCTCTATCGAATGCAATAGACATGAACAGAACAAGCTCTATCAAATGCAATAGACATGAACAGAGAAAGCTCTATCAAATGCAATAGATGCGATCAGAACAAGCTTTACTACATGCGTGTAGTAGGCACGAATCGAAGTGAGCCTGCTACAAGAGCAGATAATGATTGATCTTGTCATCGAGTCAGTCACTCGATAGTGAGTCTGCTTGAAAGGCACGAATCGACAGTGAGTCTGCTTCAAAGATGCGTTCAATATTGATCTCTTGATCAAGTCAGTCACTGAATAACTAGTCTGCTTGAACGACATGTTCGATAGTGAGTCTGCTACAATGACAAGTCAATAGTTGATCTCTTGATTGAGTCAATCAACGAACAAAACAAGCTCTACTACATGCGTGTAGTAGAAACGAACGAGACAATGTCTATCGAACGCGATAGACATGAACGAAACAACTCTGCTACATGCGTGTAGTAGATGCAAATCAGAAGACATGAGTTGATCTCTTAATTGAGTCAATCAACGATCAGAACAAGTCTTGCTACACACATGTAGTAGACAGAAATCAGAACAGTGAGTCTGCTTCAATGACAACTCACTCAATTCAGCAACGAATCTTTTATTATTTGCATCTTCTACGATTTATCTCTATTCACGATATTGACGACAACAGCAAGATGATATGTATTGCAGACAGAATGAAACATGTACTATATGTCTCAAGAGAATTGAACATATACTATATGTTTGAAAACACGAAGATATGAGCTGAAACTCGTTCATCATTAAATATTTGAAGCTGAATAGAAAGAGTCTGCTTGAATGACAAGAATAGTGAGTCTGCTTCAAAGACACATTCGATATTGATCTCGTTGTCGAGCTCGTCACTCGATAGTGAGTCTGCTGTAAAGACATGAACAGAACAAGCTCTATTGAATGCAATAAACGCGATCAGAACAAGCTCTGTGACGCGTTGCAGACACAAATCAGAAGTGAGTTTGCTACAATGACATAGAACGACATGAAGTGATTTCTTGATTGAGCTCATCATTCGATAGTGAGTCTGCTACAAAGACATATAACGATTGATCTTGTCATCGAGCTCGTCACTTGAAGTGAGTCTGCTATAAAGACAAGTCAATAGTTGATCTCTTGATTGAGCTCGTCATTGAACAGAACAAGCTCTACTACATACATGTAGTAAACATGAATGAAACAAGCTCTGCTACATGCATGTAGTAGACACGAATCAATAGTGAGTCTGCTTCAATGACATCAGATATCAAGAAGAAATAGACTTGAAACGTCTGATAGAATGAGCTTGAAACACTCTTTAATATGTCAAGAAGAAATAGACTTGAAACGTTTAATGAAATAAGCTTGAAATGCTCGATGAAATGAGCTTGAAACGCTCAAATAGAACGATAATGAAATGAACAAGAAAGAAAGAAGCTGATTGAAGCAATGAGATCATTACTTGACTGAAGAAAAGAAAGTAATGTTACGAGCGTGCTCAGTCTTCTACTGAAATGCATGTTCTTTGAGCGAGTCTAGACTCTATCGAGTCTAGCGCTCATCTTTTCTCTGTACGTACATATAGTTTTTGCATCTCATAGATCTCACTCTTTAGCTTTGAATTCTTATTTATCTAATTTACTCTTCGTTTACCTGTATCTTTATAACTTGCTCTAGACATGATTCTAACAATTATATCAGTTGAGATCATTGTCATAGTTCTTTCATTTGACTTGATATTGAAGTCGTTTTTTATAGCATTAAAAGTTCAGTATATCATCAATTTTTCATTCATCTTCATCGTTTATCACTATTGACTTCAAAGATTCATTCTTTTGATTGAGCAGAAAGTCATCAACAACAGAACAAAGTGTCATGATTCTAGTCTTGTCAGACTCAATCTTTTAACCTTGTCAGATTTATTCTCACTTTGTCATCTTGACTAATTTCTATTGAGTTTAGCGTCGACTGAGAAACACACATATGTAGTCAGCTTCTTTTCTGTAGCTATCTTTCTTTCTTAGCATTTATCTTCTAGTTAAATAACACTTCTATTCAACTCGCTTTAGACAGACTTCTAACATTAGATAAATGCTCATCAACTACTTTGCTATCAATGAATAAATGATACAAAACAATCTATTCAGTAAGAAAAATTTGCAAGAAATTCTTCAAATTTGCATCATCATTTTAAATTGCAAGAGATTCTTTGATTCTACACTCATTTTCATCATTTTATTCGCAAGAAATTCTTCAAATAAAATATTTAATTATTATTTGAAATTCACAAGAGATATTTTGAATTTTCACTCATCAAAAAACATCAATTCAAAACATCAATCTCTCATTTACTTTTATCTCAACAACTTCTATCTTCTTTCATCATGATATGTGATGTCAAGTCAGTTGAGTCTTGAACAACTCATCTGCTTAGAAGCACTGTTAATAGAAGAGTTTCACTTCTACTCATTGATGCTTCAGTTGAAGCTGAGAAAGCTGACATTTCATGAAACATAAACATCAAAGAACAATTGTTTCATTGAGTCAGCAATTAATTCAACGAAGTCATTAATATGCTGAATGAGCTTCAAAGTCAGCGAAACTTGACTTTACAACTCAATAAACATTGATTTCTTGTACAAGATGATCACAAAAAGAGAGCAAAACAATTAAAAGTCACTTTTGATAAAAATAATGAGTTAGAGAAAAAGATCAGTCAGTTACAAGATGAGTGATTGAACTTCAGAGCGAAACAACGTCAAACTGATCAATTTATGTCTCGTCAAGATACTCAGTCAGCTGAGCAACAAGTCAATCAGAAAGAAGCTTCTACAATCTCAGCTTTGATTCATTGCTTTGAAGTTGAACGAAGCTCAACTTTCAAAGCTCACTTTCAATGAGAATCTTCTACTCTATCTGATAATGAAAATGAAAATGATCATCACAAGTTCATCAAGCTTTCAAATTCACTCATCTTCATCAAAACAAATGATTTTATTTGAAAGACATGAAACATCAAAATAGCTGACAAGCTCAATGTCAACGTGAATCATTACTTTACTGAAAAGATTCATATTGTTTATATGATTTTCAGACTAGAAAATGATGCTGATCAGCAAATTTATGCAAAGCATCATGTTGATGCTTTCTCACTTTATCAATCATTATCAGAACTACTGAAACATTTGAAAGAAATTTATGAAAATCAGAATCTGATTCAAAAGTGTTGTTGCAAATATGTTGTTTTAAAGCAACTCAACAAGCTCTTCAGCTCTTTCTATTCAAAATTCACTAAAATATTCAGCTTTCTGAACTACAACAATATCATTCTGATGAACAACATTCAGAATAAAATCAACAATCATCTTTAAAATGCATTGTTAGTTTATCTCATAAAGTTTAACTCACTTGATAAGTTCAAGATCTTTCTTCAAGATGTGAATAACAAACAACAAGTCAATTATCAGCTACATGATGAGTAATGAACAGTCAAATTGATAACAACTTCAAAAAAATATTTTGTTTCTTTGTTTACATCAACTTCAATCTTAACTACTAGTTATGTTCAACTCACTACTTTTTTCACTCTCAAATCTAAATGATCTAGAATGTCAATCATTTGCTTCAATTACAAAGTATCGAGTCATTTTTCAAAAAACTGTTTTTAACTGAAGATTATTACTTCAACATCTTGTGCATTCATCTCTTGTTTCAATGAGATCATCATGTCAAAAGAAGAGAAGAAATTATTTACAGAGAAATTAAAGAATGAGATAAAAAACTAGTGACTTTCATCAAAGATGCAATGAAAGATGTGTTAATTTCTTCAACAATGAGCAGCTCAGATGATTTCTTTGCTTCAAAATCTTTGACTATTGAATGTGTATTATTTAGCAATGAAATTAGTTACTTATTGAAGTCATTGATTGACATCAAAGTTGCTGACTATTCATTCATTAATAAAGTGATTGTGCAGATTGTTTGTGATCAGTTGCAAATTGAGTCTTTGACTTTGATCAAAGTGAAGTCAATTTGAGAATTCAATGATCATTATACTAAGAAACTCATTACTCATGTCATTTATTCAAATCTGACTGTTCAAGATCATGAAATTGACACAGCTTTTATGTTAATCACTTAATTAAATCAACATCAAATGATTTTTAAAAAAACATGAATGAACAAAATCAATCTAGTAATTGATATGCAAATTGATTTTCTTCGATTTTTAAATTTCATCTCTAGTCAGAAATTAATTGTTCTACGCTCAGATAAACAAAACATCAAAGTCGATGCATTGACTCATTGAGTTGATTCAGTTTCTAGAAGCTTCAAGAATAAATGATGTCACTATCAGCAAACTACAATTCTCACGTTGAATTGAATGAAAATTGCTGATTTAAAGAAGAACATTGATGAATCAATTTATAAACAGATTCTTGAGACTAATAAGATCAACAAGAATTGTATGTTACTTCGTAAAGCAATAGCAAAAGATGAGACACAATATGAAGATATCAAATTGAAGAATTGTTGAATTCAGAATGAAATCTTGTATCATGATAGTCAACTATGAGTTTCATTCAATGAACTTTTACAAATGAATCTGATTTGTAAAATACATGATCAATTATCAGTTGATCATTCTGATATTCTTAGAACTGTGAAAGTCATAAAGCGAAACTACTATTGATCATTCATGCAAAAAACGATAAATCAATATATTTAAAACTGTTATATTTGTCAACGCTTAAAAACATCTAAAAATAAATCAAATGACTTGCTTCAATCTCTATCAATATCTGAACAGCGATGACAAAACATAGCAATAAACTTCATTATTAATCTATTTGATTCAAGTGAGTACAATGCTATTCTGATGATCATCTGCAAATTGTTAAAAGAAAAACATTATATTTCTTGCATCATTAATGATGAAGATATCATTGTTGAAAAGACAGCTGAAATGCTGATTTAATGAGTATATTGAACTTATGATTTATCAAGCTTCATAGTATCTGATCAAGATTTACAATTCATCTCTATACTATGAAAGTTTCTTTGCAAACGACTGAGCATTTTTCTTCAATTGTTCATCATTTATCATTCTCAAATCAATGATTAAAGTGAATAAGTTAATCAGAATGTCAAGCAATATCTTTGATTCTTCTGTTCATATATGCAGAATGACTGATCTAAATGACTATTCATGATCAAGTTTATTGATAATAACATTTTGTTCTCAGTCATTTTCTTGACTTTCTTGTTCATGAATAAGAACTTTCATTCTCATATAAGCTTCAATTCTGACATCATTGAGTATGAAAGCACTTGCGAACGCTTGCAGATCAATCGAGTTAAGAATATATCTGAGCAAATGAACAAAATATTGATTTTCGCTTGTGAAGCTCTGATCAAAACATGAGAACAAATGATGAATTAAGCTAATAAGCATAGAAAGAAGATCAATTATAAAATCAAATCAAAGATGTTTTTGAATGAAAGAAACATCATTACAGTGAGATTTTTCAAGAAGTTAAATGATAAAATGCTTGATTCTTTCATCAATTTAAATCTTGTTGACTCTTCATATAAATTGAAATTATCAAAGTCTATGCATGTTCATGATGTATTTCATTCTGATCTGCTTTGCTCTATTGTTGATGATTTTTTGTCTGATCAGAAGAATGAATTCTCAAATTCAATAGTGATAAATGATGAAGACAAGTAAAAAATCAATGATATATTGAATTTTCATTGATATTGAAAATGACTTCAGTATAAAATCAAATGAAATGATTATGACAATGATCTTAATTAATACAACGCTGATGATGATGAATTTATAAACATTCAGAAGATCATTAATGATTTTCATATTTAATACTTGAACAAATCGCGTTAATTAACAATTCAATCAATCATGATTTAACAAATCTGAGTCTGTAAAATCATGATTGAGTAATTAATTGAATTGAGCAGAAAATACATTCATGCAAACATGAATCATTAAAAAGAGAAAGTAATGTTCTGATTCTAATCTTGTCAAACTCAATTTTCTAGTCTTATCAGATTTATTCTCACTTCGTCATCTTGACTAGTTTTTATTGAGTTTAACATCAACTGAGAAATACACATATATAATCAACTTTTTTTCTGTAGCTATCTTTCTTTCTTAGCATTTATTTTCTAGTTAAATGATATCTTTATTCAACTTGCTTTAAACAGACTTCTAATACAAAGAAGCTTTGAATGAAATATGTCATGTATATGCATAGTTTCTGATAGTTTCAACTTATAGAATGAATCAACAGACTCAGTGATCTGAAATGAGTCAAGCATTTTATCATTCAATTTTTTGCAAGATCTTGTTAGAAATCTGTTTAAAATGAGTTGAATAAAAATGTCATTTAACTAAAAGATAAATGCTAAGAAAGAAAGATAGTTATAGAAAAGAAACTGATTACATATGTATATTTCTCAGTCAACGCTAGACTCAATAAAAACTAGTCAAGATGATGAAGTGAAAATAAATCTGATAAGATTAGAAAATTGAGTCTGATAAGATTAAAATCATGACATTACTTCTTTTCTTCAATGATTCATGTTTACATGAATGTATTTTCTGCTTAACTTGATTAATTGCTTAATCATGATTTCATAGACTCAGATCTGTTAAATCATGATTGATTGAATTGTTGATTAATGTAATTTATTCAAGTATCAAATATGAAAATCATCAATGATCTTCTGAATCTTCATAAATTCATCATCATCAGCGTTGTATCAATTGAGATTATTATCATAGTCATTTCATTTGATTTTATACTGAAGTCATCTTTGATATTAATGAAAATTCAATATATCATTGATTTTTCACTTATCTTCATCGTTTATCACTATTGAATCTGAAGATTCATTCTTCTGATCAGACAAGAAGTCGTTGACAACAAAGCAAAGCAAATTAGAATGAAATACATCATGAACATGCATAAACTTTGATAATTTCAGTTTATATGAAGAGTTGATGAGATTTAAATTGATGAAAGAATTGAGCATTTTGTCATTTAGCTTTTTAAAAAATTTCGCTGTAATGATGTTTCTTTCATTCAAAAACATCTTTGATTTGATTTTGTAATTGATTTTCTTTCTATGTTTATTAGCTTGATTCATCATTTGTTCTCATGTTTTGATCAGAGCTTCATGAGCAAAGATCAATGTCTTGTTCATTTGCTTAGATATATTCTTGACTTGATTGATCTGCAAGCGTTCGCGAATGCTTTCATACTCAATGATGTCAGAGTCAAAGCTCATACAAGAATGAAAGCTTTTGTTCATGAAGAAGAAAGTCAAGAAGATGATTGAGAACAAAATGTTATTGTTGACAAACTCAATCATGAGTAGTCACTTAAATCAGTCATTCTGCATATATAAACAGAAGAATCAAAGATATTGCTTGATATTCTGATTGACTTATTCACTTTAATCATTAATTTGAGAATGATAAATGATGAACAATTGAAGAAAAATGCTCAGTCATTTGCAAAGAAACTTTCATAGTATAAAGATGAATTGTGAATCTCGATTAAATATTATGAAGCTTGATAAATCATGAATTCAATATATTCATTGAATCAGTATTTCAGCTGTCTTTTTGACAGTGATATCTTCATCATCAGTAATGCAAGAAATATAATGTCTTTCTTTTAATAATTTGCAAATGATTGTCAGAATAACGTTGTATTCACTTGAATCAGATAAATTGATAATGAAGTTCATTGCTATGTTTTGTCATCGTTGTTCAAATATCAATAAAGATTGAAGCAAATCATTTGATTTATCTTTAAATGTCTTTAAGCGTTGACAGATATAGCAGTTTCAAATATATTGATCTATCATTTTTCATATGAATGATCAATAGTAGTTTCGCTTTATGACTTTCACAGTTCTAAGAATATTAGAATGATCAACTGATGATTGATCATGTATTTCATGAATCAGATTCATTTGTAGAAGCTCATTGAATGAAACTTATAACTGACTATCATGATACAAGATTTCATTCTGAGTTCAACAATTCTTCAATTTGATATCTTCATATTGTGTCTTGTCTCTTGCTATTACTTTGTGAAGTAATGTACAATTCTCATTGATCTCATTAATCTCAAGAATCTGTTTATAGATTGATTCATTAATGTTCTTCTTTAAATCAATGATTTTCATTTGATTTAATGTGAGAATTGTAGTTCACTGATAATGACATTGTTCATTCTTGAGACTTCTAGAAACTGAATCAACTCAACAAGTCAATGCATCAACTTTGATGTTTTATTTGTTTAAGCAATACATGATTTTAAAATTGAAGTCAATAAGCTTTTGTATTCAATACATTTAACATTTACTTAACTCTTTATCTTTCATTAATGATGTTAAAGCTTAATGATCAGTGAACATTTTAATGAATAACTCAGTCAATTTCAGCTCAAATCATCAGTGCTTGAAGACACAAATGATTGCTAGTAATTTCTTGTCATAAGTCTTGTAATTGCACTCAGCGAGACTCAGATTCTTGCTGTAGTAAATCATTAAATGCAATGTTTCTTCATCATCATATTGAGAAAGTATATCATCATTGACGTAGTTGAATGAGTCTGTTTCAAAAATAGTCTTTCTATTCTGATTAAAATGACGAAGAATAAAGACTTCAATTATTCATTTCTTCATATAATCAAAGATTATTTGACAAGCTTGATTTCATTCAAATATCATTTCTTTTTGAGTTAGCTGAATCAGAAAATGAACAATCTTTGAAAAGTTCTTTATAAAACGTCGATAGAAATTGCAGAAGTTGATGAAGAACTGCATCTGAGTGAGATTTGTAAAAGTAAATCATTCAACTACTGCTTGTACTTTTCTGAGATTCATCTTTAGTTTTTCAATGAATAGCAATAGTCTCAGAAAGAAGATCTTCTGAACATGAAACTTGCATTTATTTATATTCATCTGAAGATCAGTCTCTTGTAGTCTATGTAGAATTAATCATATGTGTTACTTATGTTTCTTCAGTGTTTTGCTATAAATGATAATGTCATCTAAATAAATTTGACAAAACTGATGAAGATAGTTAAATAGCACGTCATTCATATAATGTTGATAGAAAGTTGAGTCGTTGATTAATTTGAAAGACATCACGTAATATTTGTAGAAATCAAAAGAGATAATAAATGTAGTCAAATCTTCGCTGCTTGAATGTATATGCAGTTTGTTGAAGACAACAATGATGTTCAATTGAGTCAGATACTTGCTATCTTGAATACAAGTGAGAGTTTCGTTTATTAGCGATAAGAGATAGCGATTTCGTTTGATCAAAGTATTGAGCTTTCTGTAGTTTACACAGAAATACAAGCTATTGTCTTTCTTTTTAATGAATAGTATGAGCGAAGCATATGAAGCTGAGCTAGAAGATATAAAGTCTTTATTTAAATGCTTAATCAGATAATTCTTCATCTTTTGAAGCTTGTAATCAAACATATGATAGAAATGATTTCAAGAAGATGTTTTCTCGTTGATTAACTCAATTTTATGATCATAAAGATGATGAGAAAGTAGTTGATCAATCATCACTTGATCAAACATGTCTAGATAGTCATAATATTTCAAAGAAAGCTTAGCTTTGACTTCTTTCAAAATCTTTTCATGTGAAAGCTTTTGTAGATTTACATCTTTAAGTTTATTTCTAGCTGTTTTTAGAAGTCAATTGATTTTCGTGATGATGATTGCAAAAGTAATCACATTTAATCATTTAACTAGTGATTTATATGCAGCAGTCTCTATCATTGCTATGTTCATTGAATCAAAAGACGAAGCGAAGTTGATTGAATTAAATGATTTTATGATTTTATTGAATGAAGATGACTTCTCGCTGAGTTGAGTGATAACAGAAGAAATAGATCTCTTTAATATTTAAGTAAAAGTTAAGCTCTTTTGTTTCATGATTGTTTTGTTGCTTGAAGATAAAACAATTGATTTCTGACTAGAAATGAAATTCGAAAATTGAAGAAAATCAATTTGCATATCAATTATTAGATTGATTTTGTTCATTTATGTTTTTTCAAGAATCATTTGATGTTGATTTAATTGAGTGATCAATATAAAAGCTGTGTCAATTGTATGATCTTGAACAGTCAGATTCAAATAAATGACATGAATAATGAGTTTCTTAGCATAATGATCATTGACTTCTTAAATTGACTTTACTTTGATCAAAGTCAAAGACTTAATTTGCAACTGATTATAAATAATCTGCATAATCACTTCATCAATGAATGAATAGTCAGCAGCTTCAATGTCAATCAATGACTTCAATGAGTAACTAATTTTATTACTAAATAATATACATTTAATAGTCAAAGATTTTGAAGCAAAAAGATCATTTGAGCTGCTCATTGTTGAAGAAATTAACACATCTTTTATTGCATTTTTGATGAAAGTCACTAGTTTTTTGTCTTATTCTTTAACTTCTCTGTTAATAATTTCTTCTTTTCTTTCAACATGATGATTTCATTGAGATGAAAGATGAATGTATAAAATGTTAAAGTAATAATCTTCAGCTGAAAGTAGTTCTTTGAAAAATGACTTGATACTTTACAGTTAAAGCAGATGATTAACATTTTAAATCATTCAAATTTGAAAGTGAAAAAAGTAGCAAATTGAATATAGTTAATAGTTGAGACTGAAGTTGATGTAAACGAAGAAATAAAACATTTTTTCAAAGCTGTTATCAATTTGACTGTTCATTGCTCATCATGTAACTGATAATTGACTTGTTGTTTATTATTCACATTTTGAAGAAAGATCTTGAGCTTATCAAGTGAGCTAAACTTTATAAAACAAACTGACAACATATTCTGAAGATGATTGTTGATTTTATTTTGAATGTCATTCATCAAAATGATATCATCATAGTTCAGAAAGCTGAATATTCTAGTGAATTCTGAATAGAAAGAGTTGAAGAGCTTGTTGAGCTGCTTCAAAGTAATGTATTTGCAATGATACTTTCAAATTAAATTCTGATCTTCATAAATTTCTTTCAGATGTTTCAGTAACTTTGATAATGATTGATAAAATGAGAAAGTGTTAACACAATGCTTTGCATAAATTTGCTGATCAGCATCATTTTCTAGTCTGAAAATTACATAAACAATATGAATCTTTTCAGTAAAGTAATGATTTACATTAATATCAAGCTTGTCAGCTATTTTGATGTTTCATGTCTCTCAGATAAAATCATCTGTTTCAATGAAGATGAGTGAATTTAAAAGCTTAATGAACTTGTGATAATCATTCTTGTTTTTATTATTAGATAGAGTAGAAGATTCTCATTGAAAGTGAGCTTCAAAAGTTAAGCTTCATTCAACTTCAGAGTGACAAATCAAAGTTGAGATCATAAAAGTTTCTTTCTGATTGACTTGTTGCTCAGCTGACTGAGTATCTTGACAAGATATAAATTGATCAACTTGATGTTGTTTTGCTCTAAAGTTCAATCACTTATCTTGTAACTAACTGATCTTTTTCTCTAGTTCATCATTTTTATCAAAAGCAACTTCTAGTTCTTTCACTTTCTTTTTATGATTGTTTTGTACAAAAAGTCAATGTTCATTGAGTTGTAAAATCAAGTCTTGCTGACTTTAAAGCTCATTTAACATATTAATGACTTCATCAAATTGATTGCTGACTCAATGAAACAGTTGTTCTTTGATGTTTATGTTTCATGAAATGTCAACTTTCTCAACTTCAACTGAAGCATCAATAAGTAGAAGTGAAACTCTTTTATTGACAATGCTTTTAAACAGATGAGTTGTTCAAGACTCAACTGACTTGACATCATGTATCATGATGAAAGAAGATAAAAGTTGTTGAGATAAAAGTAAATAAGAAATTGATGTTTTGAATTGATGTTTTTTGATAAATGAAAATTTAAAGAATTTCTTGTGAATTTCAGATAATAATTAAGTACTTTATTCAAAGAATTTCTTGCAAATAAAATGATGAAAATGAGTGTAGAATTGAAGAATTTCTTGCAATTTAAAATGATGATGCAAATTTGAAGAATTTCTTGCAAATTTTTCTTACTGAATAGATTGTTTTGTATCATTTATTTATTGATAGCAAAGTAATTAATGAGCATTTATCTAATGTTAGAAATCTGTTTAAAGCGAGTTGAATAAAGATGTCATTTAACTAGAAGATAAATGCTAAGAAAGAAAGATAATTACAAAAAAGAAGCTGATTACATATGTGTATTTCTCAGTCAACACTAGACTTAATAAAGACTAGTTAAGATGATGAAGTGAGAATAAATCTGACAAGACTAGAAAACTGAGTCTGACAAAACTAGAATTATGACAGATTTTGCTATAATGATGTTTCATTCATTCAGAAACATCTTTGATTCAATTTTATAATTGATCTTCTTTCTATGTTTATTAGCTTGATTCATCATTTGTTTTCATGTTTTGATCAGAACTTCATAAGCAAAGATCAAAGTCTTGTTCATTTGTTCAAATATATTCTTGATTCAATCAATCTGCAAGCATTTGCGAATGCTTTCATACTTGATGATGTCAAAGTTGAAACTCATACAAGAATGAAAGTTCTTGTTCATGAAGAAGAAAATCAAGAAGATGATTGATGACAAGATGTTATTATTGACAAACTTAATCATAAGTAATCACTTAAATCAGTCATTTTGCATATATAAACAGAAGAATTGAAGATAACACTTAATGTTTTGATTGACTTATTTACTTTGATCATTGATCTGAGAATGATAAATGATGAACAATCAAAGAAAAATGCTCAGTCATTTGCAAAGAAACTTTCATAGTATAGAAATGAATTGCAAATCTTGATTAAATACTATGAAGCTTAATAGATCATGAGTTTAATATACTTATTGAATCAGCATTTCAGCTGTCTTTTCAGCTGTGATATTTTCATCATCAATGATGCAAGAAATATAATATCTTTCTTTTAATAATTTGCAAATGACAGTCAGAATAACATTATAATCATATGTGTCATGATTCTAGTCTTGTTAAACTCAATCTTCTAGTCTTGTCAGATTTATTCTCGCTTTGTCATTTTGACTAGTCTTTATTGAGTCTAACGTCGACTGAGAAATACATATATGTAATCAACTTCTTTTCTGTAGCTATCTTTCTTTCTTAGCATTTATCTTCTAGTTAAATGACATCTTTATTCAACTCGCTCTAGACAGATCTTTAACATTAGATAAATGCTCATCATTTACTTTGCTATTGATGAATAGATGATACAAAACAATCTATTCAGTAAGAAAAATTTGCAAGAAATTCTTCAAATTTGCATCATCATTTTAAATTGCAAGAAATTCTTCGATTCTACACTCATTTTCATCATTCTATTCGCAAGAAATTCTTCAAATAAAGCACTCAATTATTATCTGAAATTTACAAGAAATTCTTTAAATTTTCACTCATCAAAAAACATCAATCTTTCATCTATTTTTATCTCAACAACTTCTATTTTCTCTCATCATGATACATGATATTGAGTCAGTTGAGTCTTGAACAACTCGTCTGCTTAAAAGCATTGTCAATAAAAGAGTTTCACTTCTACTCATTGATGCTTCAATTGAAGCTGAGAAAGCTGTCATTGCATGAAACATAAACATTGAGAAACAACTGCTTCATTGAGTCAGCAATTAACTTGATGAAGTCATCAATATGCTGAATGAGCTTTGAAGTCAGTGAAACTTGACTTTACAACTCAATGAACACTGACTTCTTGTACAAGAAGATCACAAAAAAAGAGTGAAACAACTAAAAGTTACTTTTGATAAAAATGATGAGTTAGAGAAAAAGATCAGTCAGTTACAAGGCGAGCGATTGAACTTCAGAGTGAAACAACGTCAAGCTGATTGATTTATGCTTCGTCAAGATACTCAATCAGCTGAGCAACAAGTCAATCAGAAAGAAACTTCTACGATCTCAGTTTCAATTCATCATTCTGAAGTTGAACGAAGCTTGACTTTTAAAGCTCACTCTTAATGAGAATCTTCTACTCTATCTGATAATAAAAACAAGAATGATTATCACAAGTTCATCAAGCTTTTGAATTCACTCATCTTCATTGAAACAGATGACTCTATCTGAAAGACATGAAACATTAAAATAGCTGACAAGCTTGATGTCAATGCAAATCATTATTTTACTGAAAAGATTCATATTGTCTATGTGATTTTCAGGCTAGAAGATGATGCTGATCAGTAAATCTATGCAAAGTGTCGTGTTGATGCTTTCTCATTCTATCAGTCACTATCAAAGTTACTGAAACATCTGAAAGAAATTTACGAAGATCAGAATCTGATTCAAAAGTGTCATCATGAATACATTGCTCTGAAGCAGCTCAACAAGCTTTTCAGCTCTTTCTATTCAGAATTTACTAAAATATTCAGCTTTCTAAACTACGACAATATCACTCTGATGAATGACATTCAGAATAAAATCAACAATCATCTTCAGAACGCGTTATCAGTTTGCCTCATAGAGTTTAGCTCACTTGACAAGCTTAAGATCTTTCTTCAAAATGTGAATAACAAACAACAAGTCAATTATCAGTTACGTGATGAGCAATGAACAGTCAAATCAATAACAGCTTTGAAAAAACGTTTTGTTTCTTCGTCAACACTAACTTCAGTCTCAACTACTAGCTATGTTCAACTCGCTACTTTTTTCATTCTTGAATCTGAACAATCAAGAATGTCAATCATCTGCTTCAACTGCAAAGTATCGAGTTATCTTTCAAAAAACTGCTCTCAGCTAAAGACTATTACTTCAACATCTTGAGCATTCACTTCTTGTCTCAATGAGATCATCATGTCAAAAGAAGAGAAGAAATTATTTACAGAGAAATCAAAAAAGAGACAAAAAACTAGTGACTTTCATCAAAGACGTGATGAAAGATGTGTTAATTTCTTTAACAATGAGTAGCTCAGATGACTTTTTTGCTTCGAAGTCTTTGACTACTAAATGTGTACTATCTAGCAATGAAATTAATTACTCATTGAAGTCATTGATTGACATCGAAGCTGCTGACTATTTGTTCATTGATGAAGTGATCGCGCAGATTGTTTGTGATCAGTTGCAAATTAAGTTTCTGACTTTGATCAAAGCGAAGTCAATTCGAGAATTCGACGATCATTATGCTAAGAAACTCATTACTCATGTCATTTATTCAAATCTGACTGTTCAAGATCATACAATTGACACAGCTTTTATGTTGATCACTCGATTAAATCAACATCAAATGATTCTTGAAAAAATATGAATGAACAAAATTGATCTAGTAATTGATATGCAAATCGATTCTCTTCAATTTTCGAATTTCACTTCTAGTCAGAAATCGATTGTTCTACTCTCAAGCAACAAAACAATCACAAAACAGAAGAGCTTGACTTTTACTTAAATACTAAAGAAATCTATCTCTTCTGTTGTCACTCGACTCAGCGAGAAGTCATCTTCATTCAGTAAAATCGTGAAATCATCTAATTCAGTCAACTTCGCTTCGTCTTTTGATTCAATGAACATAGCAATGATAGAGACTGCTGCATATAAATCACTAGTCAAATGATTGAATGTGACTACTTTTGCGATCATCATCACGAAAATCGATCGACTTCTAAAAACAGCTAGAAATAAACTCAAAGATGTAAATCTACAAGAGCTTTCATATGAAGAAATCTTGAAAGAAGTCAAAGCTAAGCTTTCTTTGAAATATCAGAACTATCTAGACGTGTTTGATCGAGCGATGATTGATCAACTATTCTTTCATTGTCTCTACAATCATAAAATTGAGTTGATTGACAAGAGAACATCTTCTTGAAGTCGTCTCTATCATATGTCTGACTACAAGCTTCAAAAGATAAAGAATTATCTGATCAAGCATCTGAATAAAGACTTTATATCTTCTAGCTCAGCTTCATACGCTTCGCTCATACTATTCATCAAAAAGAAAGACGATAGCTTGCGTTTCTATGTAAACTACAGAAAGCTCAATGCTTTGATCAAACGAGATCGCTATCTCTTATCACTAATAGACGAAACTCTCGCTTGTATTCAAGATAGCAAGTATCTGACTCGATTGAACATCATTGTCATCTTCAACAAACTGCGTATGCATTCAAGCAGTGAAGATTTGACTACGTTTATCATCTCTTTTGATTTCTACAAATATTACGTGATGTCTTTTAAATTAATCAACGACTCGACTTTCTATCAACACTATATGAACGACGTGCTATTTGACTATCTTCATCAGTTTTGTCAGATTTATCTAGATGACATTATCATTTACAGCAAAACACTGAAAAAACATAAACGACATGTATGATTAGTTTTACATAGACTACGAGAGACTGATCTTCAGATGAATATAAACAAATGCAAGTTTCATGTTCAGAAAATCTTCTTTCTGAAACTATTGCTATTCATTGAAGAACTAAAAATAAATCTCAGAAAAGTATAAACAATAGTTGAATGATCTACTTCTACAAATCTCACTCAGATGCAGTTCTTCATTGACTTCTGCAATTTCTATCAACGTTTATAAAGAACTTTTCGAAGATTGTTCATCTTCTAATTCAACTAACTCAAAAAGAGATGATATTTGAATGAGATTAAACTTGTTAAATGATCTTTGATCATATAAAGAAATGAATGATTGAAGTCTTTATTCTTCGTCATTTTGATCAGAATAGAAAGACTATTCTTGAAATAAACTCATTCAACTACGTCAATGATGACATACTTTCTCAGTATGATGATGAAGAAACATTGCATTCAATGATCTACTATAGCAAGAATCTGAGTCTTGCTGAGTGCAATTACAAGATTTATGACAAGAAACTACTAGCAATCATTTGTGTCTTCAAGCACTGATGATCTGAGCTGAAATTGACTGAGCTACTCATTAAGATGTTCACTGATCATCAAGTTTTAACGTCATTAATGAAAGATAAAGAGCTAAGTAGATGTTAAATGCATTGAGTACAAAAGCTCGTTGACTTCAACTTCAAAATCATGTATCGCTCAGATAAATAAAACATCAAAGTCAATGCATTGACTCGTTAAGTTGATTCAGTTTCTAGAAGTTTTGAGAATGAATGATGTTGTTATCAGCGAACTACAATTCTCACATCAAATTGAATGAAAATTGCTGATTTAGAGAAAAACATTGATGAATCAATCTATAAACAGATTCTTGAGATTAATGAAATCGACGAGAATTGTACGTTACTTCGCGAAGCAATAGCAAGAGATGAGATACAATATGAAGATATCAAATTGAAGAATTGTCAAACTCAGAATGAAATCTTGTATCATGATAGTCAGCTATGAGTCTCATTCAATGAGCTTCTACAAATGAATCTGATTCGTGAGATACATGATCAATTATCAGTTGATCATTCTGATATTCTTAGAACTGTGAAAGTCATAAAGCGAAACTACTATTGATCATTCATGTGAAAAATGATAAATCAATATATTCGAAACTGCTATATTTGTCAACGCTCAAAGACATCTAGAAATAAATCAAACAACTTGCTTCAATCTCTATCAATATCTGAACAGCGATGACAAGACATAGTAATGAATTTCATTATCAATTTATCTGATTCAAACAAGTACAACACTATTCTGATAATCATTTGCAAATTATCAAAAGAAAGACATTATATTTCTTGCATCATTGATGATGAAGATATCACTGTCAAAAAGACAGCTGAAATGCTGATTCAATGAGTATATTGAACTCATGATCTATCAAGCTTCATAGTATCTGATCGAGATTCACAATTCATCTCTATACTATGAAAGTCTCTTTGCAAACGACTGAGCATTTCTCTTCGATTGTTCATCATCTATCATTCTCAAATCAATGATCAAAGTGAACAAGTCAATCAAAACATCAAGTGATATCTTTGATTCTTCTGTTCATATATGCAGAATGACTGATTTAAGTGACTATTCATGATCAAGTTTGTTAACAATAACATCTTATTCTCAGTCATTTTCTTGACTTTCTTCTTCATGAACAAGAACTTTCATTCTCATATGAGCTTCGATTCTGACATCATCGAGTATGAAAGCACTTGCGAACGCTTGCAGATTGATTGAATCAAGAATATATCTGAGCAAATAAACAAGACATTGATCTTCGCTCATGAAGCTCTGATCAAAACACAAGAACAAATGATAAATCAAGTTAATAAACATAGAAAGAAAATTAATTATAAGATTGAATCAAAGATGTTTCTGAATGAAAGAAACATCGTTACAGCAAAATCTTTCAAGAAGCTAAATGACAAAATGCTTGATTCTTTCATCAATTTAAATCTTGTCAACTCTTCATATAAACTGAAATTATCAGAGTTTATGCATGTTCATGATGTATTTCATTCTGATCTGCTTCGCTTTGTCGTTGATAACTTCTTGTCTGATCAGAAGAATGAATTTTCAGATTCAATAGTGATAAACGACGAAGATGAGTGAAAAATCAATGATATATTGAATTTTCGTTGATATCAAAGACGACTTCAGTATAGAGTCAAATGAAATGACTATGACAATGATCTCAATTGATACAACGCTGATGATGATGAATTTATGAACACTCAGAAGATCATTGATGATTTTCATATTTGATACTTGAACAAATCATACTAATCAACAATTTAATCAATCACAATTTAACAGATCTGAGTCTGTAAAATCATGATTGAGCAATCAATCAAGTTGAGCAGAAAATACATTCATACAGACATGAATCATTGAAGAGAAGAAGTAATGTCATGATTCTAGTCTTGTCAGACTCAGTCTTCTAGTCTTGTCAGATTTATTCTCGCTTCGTCATCTTGACTAGTTTCTATTGAGTTTAGCGTTGACTGAGAAATACACATATGTAGTCAGCTTCTTTTCTGTAGCTATCTTTCTTTCTTAGCATTTATCTTCTAGTTAAATGATACTTCTATTCAACTTGCTCTAGACAGATTTCTAACAATATGAATCAGATAAATCAATAATGAAGTTCATTGTTATATTTTATTATCATTGTTCAGATATAAATAAAAGTTGAAGCAAGTCATTTGATTTATTTCTTGATATTTTTGAACATTGACATACATAACAGTTTTGAATATATCGATCTATCATTTTTTGCATAAAAGATCAATAGTAATTTCACTTTATGATTTTCACTGTTCTAAGAATTTCAAAATGATCAATCAATGACTGATAATGTATCTCATGAATCAGATTCATTTGCAGAAATTCATTGAATGAAACTCATAACTGACTATCTTTGTATAAAATTTCATTCTGAACTTGACAATTCTTCAGCTTGATGTCTTTACATTATGCTTTATTTCTGATCTTTGCTTCACGAAGTAAAGTATAATTCTTGTCAATTTCATTTACATCAAGAACTTGTTTATAAATTGACTCACTGACATTCTTCTTTAAATCAGCAATCTTTATTCAATTTAACATCAGAATAGTGATTCATTGATAGTGAATGCATTCATCATCAAAATTTTTGAATATGAAGTCAGTTTAATGAGTTAATGCATCAATTTTAATGTTCTGTTTATCAGATCAATACATTATCTTGAAGTTGAAATCAGCTAGCTTTTGTACTTAATGCATCTGACATTTGCTCAGCTCTTTGTCTTTCATTAATGAGATGAGTGCTTGATGATCAATGAACATCTTGATAGAAATGTCAGTCAACTTTAGTTCAAGTCATTAATGCTTAAATGCTTGAATGATGATCAGCAATTTCTTATCATACATTTCATAATTGCACTCAGCAGAAAACATGTTCTTACTATAAAAAGCAATTAAATGTAATACTTCTTCATCATCATATTAAAAGAGAACTTCATCATTTACATAGTTGAATGAGTCAGTTTTCAAAATAGTCTCACAAGTTTAATCAAAGTGACAAAGTATAAAAGTCTCAGTCATACATTTCTTCATGTGATTGAATGCAGTCTGACAAGTCTCATTTCATTCAAATATGATCTTTTTTTGAATGAGTTGAATCATTGAATGAACAATCTTTGAAAAGTTCTTGATAAAGCATTGATAGAAATTGCAGAAGTTAATGAAGAACTGCATTTAAGTGAGATTATTGAGTGTAGATCAATCAATTACTGCTTGTATCTTTCGTGAATTCATCTTAAGTTTCTTAGTTGACATCAAAAGTTTCAAAAAGATGATTTTCTGAACATGAAACTTGCATTTATTGATGTTTATTGTTGCAATCATGCACTTCAAGTTAGTTTAACATAGATCATGTCAGACTATCATAAACTAGTATAGAGCTGATGTTGACACGCTAGCAATCTAGCGTGTCTTCGTGAGTAAAACTCACAACGTGTTGCATCTTCTTTCTTCTTCAGCTTTGAACTTCTAGTTAAAATACACTCATATGATTCGCTTTATGCAGACTCATAACATTAGTTCAAAGCTCATTAATCTTGCTATTGATGTGTAAACGATATAAAAACAAGTTACATCACTCAAACTTAAATCAGAATTGAAATCAGAAAATTGAGTTCAGAAGACTCATTAGAAATCAAGAAATTTTTAGAACAGAACAGAAGAACATGAACATATTGCTTTAAACTAACTTTTTACTGAACTCATCATCAGAACAGAAGAACAGAAGAACATGAATGTGTTATTTTAAAACTGAAATCAGAAATTTCAGTTGAATTTCAATCAGCAATTTTCTACTTACACAATAATTAAAAGCACAGAATTAGAATCAGAATCAGTGAGCACAGCTTGCTATGAACTTTGAAATGCTAAAAGAGAATCACTTCTATCACAGAATTAAACAGTATCAGAAGAAGAAGACATGAATATGTCATTGAATATCAAAGAAAAGTGTCACGATTCTAGTCTTCGTCTATTCTTCAACTAGTCTTCGTCTGATTTCATTCTAATCGAGTCTAGCGAGAATCTGATCTAGAAATGATGTCATTGAGTCTCTGCATCATATGTGTAAGACATCAACTCAATCGAGTCTAGCACAGAGCTGAGAAATACACATATAAGAACTCAATTCTTTTCTGTAAATACTTTTCTTTCTTAGCATTTATCTATTAGTTAAATGACATCTCTATGACTCGCTCTAGATCGATTTCTAACAGTAGATAAATGCTAATCAACTACTCTGCTATCGACGTGTAGACGATACGAAATAATCTACTTCGTTTATTCAGAAAATTCGCAAGAAATTCTTCAAATTACTTTCATCAAAACACATCTGCAAATTTACTCAAATTTATCAAATCTACCTATCTATCTTTCTCACAATGACACGCGACTTCGAATCAGTCGAGTCACGAACAGCTCGTCTGCTTAGAAGCATTGCTAGTAGACGAGTTTTTCTTATTTCTTTCGATGCTTCAGCGAGATCTCAGAATGTCGCTATCTCATGAAACATCAACACAAGTCAACAACTTCGTCAATAAACTATCGATCAGTCAAACGAGATCATCAAGATGCTGATCGAGCTAAGAGATCAACGAGACATGACTTTGAAACTCAATGAGCAATGAATCAATGTTCAAGTCGATCACATCAAGAGACTTGATGAGCTAAAGATCAATCAAATGACAATAAACACTCAAGAAGAGACTATCGTCGATCTACGAGAGAAAGTCTTGAGTCTAAAAAAGAAACAGCGTTCAGCGAATCAGTCTCGATCTCGTCAGTCTACGAAATCTCTA
>JAABUT010001148.1_pt1 | contig 32253 bp, 25 predicted proteins | sample 5559281 | NCBI WGS metagenome assembly JAABUT01 (sample SAMN10711880, study PRJNA513359) | rock metagenome | isolation source: Antarctica rocks | place: Antarctica: Victoria Land, Ricker Hills nord | collected 2016-01-04 | reverse complement strand
TCGGGGCCGCGCACGCCCTCCGGCCAGCGATGCTGGCGCACCAAGGCGAAGCACTTGACGTCATCCAGAAGGCTCGAGAGGTTGGCCAGGCCGGGTGCGATCGTGGCCGTGGGACCTCCTGCGCGAATCGGTCGGCTGCGCCCGCTCTCGCCCACGCACCGGACCTCCTCAGCTTACGCCCCGGCCCTGATCTTACCACCCCGGAACCCAACAAGAGCCAGGGGGGGAATGCCTTGCCACCGGTGACGCCCATCCTGGGTCTGGGCCTGATGCGGCTGCGCCGTCGCACCCTGCTCCGCACAGCCCTGTCAAAACCGGCGGAGCGGCGCGTCAAGAAATGTCATTCCGGTAGCGGTCGGGCCTCGCCAGGGGGCATAACGCCCGGCCATGTCCTACACGTTGAACCAGCACCTTGTGATGTTTGCCACGGACGTGTTTCGCTTGTGCGTTTGGCTCGCGCTGCTCAGCGCCGTGTTCGTGACGCTGGAGCGGCTGTTCGCCCTACGCCCGTCGCGGATACTCCGGCCCGGCGTCGCGGCCGACCTCGGCTACTATTTCCTGTCGAGCCTGCTGCCCGGCGCGCTGCTGGCGGCGCCGCTGGGTGTGCTGGCCGGGGCCGCGCACGCCGCGCTGCCGGGCACCTGGCACGCTCAGGTAGCCGCCCTGCCGCTGTGGGCGCACATGGCGGCAACCTTCCTGGTGATGCAGGTCGGCGCCTACTGGGGCCACCGCTGGAGCCATGAGCTGCCCTGGCTCTGGCGCTTCCACGCCATACATCACAGCGCCGAGCATATGGACTGGCTGGTCAACACCCGCGCCCACCCGGTGGACATGGTGTTCGAGCGGATATGCAGCCTGGTGCCGCTCTCCATATTGGGCCTGGCCGGGCCGGGTAGCGGCGGGGCTGCCGGCAGCTTGGCGCCCGCCCTCGTGGTCGTGGCCGGCACAGTCTGGGGCTTCTTCATCCATGCGAACCTCCGCTGGCGCCTTGGCCCGCTGGAGTGGCTGCTTGCCACCCCGGCCTTCCACCATTGGCACCATACCAACGACACCGAGAACCGGGACCGCAACTACGCTGCCATGCTGCCGGTCCTGGACCGGGTGTTCGGCACCCTGCACCTGCCGCGCCACTGGCCCGAGGTTTACGGCGTGGACGCGCCGGTCGGCGGCACGCTGATGCAGCAGATCGTCGGTCCGCTATCGCCGGCCCGTCCGGCCCGGCAGGACGCTGCCGGCCGGGCCTGAGGCCAGGCGGTTCGGCTCTGCGTCACTCCGGCCTCCTGCCCTTTGCATGACAGCAGGATGGATGGATCAGTTGGAAAAGATATTTGCCATGCGACGGCTTGGCCGCACTGCGGCTATCGTGTCCCTATATCGCTGGTCCGGGTTGTCAGGCCGGGCGGCGCAGCGGCCTGCCGGGGCCAGCCGACGCGCCGATAAGAGTTCCTCGGGGCTGCCATGGCCCCATGCCGGCTGCATGGCTCGCCCGCCTGAGCCGATGCAGGGTTGCGGTGCAGGCCGGGTTCCGCTTTAGCCCTGCCGATGCTTGCTCCTACCCCTGACCCTTCCTTGCTGAACCGAGTCGTCCTGGCCAGCGCCCGCCGCCCGTGGCGCGTGCTGTTGCTGGGGCTGCTGCTGGCGGCTGGCTGTGCCTGGCTGGCTGCGGCCCGGCTGCAGGTCACGACCGACGTGGACGGCCTGTTCGCCGCGACGCTGCCGTGGAAGCAGCAGGAGGCCGAGCTGAAGCACCTGTTCCCGCAGTTCAACGACCTGCTGGTGGCGGTGGTGGACGCCGATGCGCCGGAGATGGCGGACGCCACCGCCAACGGCCTGGCTGCCGCCCTGCAAGGCGACCCCGCGCATTTCCGCACCGTGCGCCGCCCGGACGTGTCGCCATTCTTTGCCCAGGAAGGCTTCCTGCTGCTGGACCGCCCGGTGCTGCAAACCCTGCTGGACCAGACCATAGACGCCCAGCCCTTCCTGGGGCAGCTCGTCGCCGATCCCAGCGCCCGCGGTTTGTTCGCGGCGCTGTCGCTGGTGGCGCGCGGCGTTGAGCAAGGGGTGAGCCTGCAGGCATTCGAGGCGCCCCTGCGCGGCTTCCATGCCGCCCTGTCCGCCGCAGCCGCCGGACACCCGGAGCCGCTGTCCTGGCAGCGGCTGCTGTCCGGAAAGGTGTCGGAGCTGGGTGGACCCTACCGCTTCGTCCTGGCGCAGCCGGTGCTGGATTACGGCGCGCTGCAGCCCGGCGCTGCCGCGACGACGGCCCTGCGCGCCGCGGCAGCAAAGCAGGAATTCGTCGCTGCCGGGCAGGCACGGGTGCGGGTGACAGGCTCGGTCGCATTGGCGGACGAGGAGTTCGCCACCGTGGCGCAGGGCGCGGTGGCCGGCTTGGTGGGCAGTACGGTGCTGGTCGTGCTCTGGCTGGCCCTCGCGGTCCGCTCCTGGCGCCTGATCGTCCCCATCCTACTGACGCTGTTCCTCGGGCTGTTGCTGACGACGGGGTTTGCCACGCTGACGTCCAACCCGCTGAACCTGATCTCAGTGGCGTTCGCGATCCTGTTCGTCGGCATCGCGGTGGACTTCGCCATCCAGTTCTGCGTGCGGTTCCGGGAGGTGCAGCTCCATGCCGCGAACCTGAGTGACGCGCTCGCCGGCACCGCGAGGCGGGCGGGCAAGCAGATCCTGGTCGCGGCGACGGCGACGGCTGCAGGGTTCCTCGCCTTCGTGCCGACGGACTTCACCGGGGTTGCCGAGCTAGGGCTGATTGCCGGCGGCGGGATGCTGATCGCGTTTGCCTGTACCCTGCTATTTCTGCCAGCGGCGCTGACGCTGTCCCGGCCGCAGGTGGCTGTCGCCGAGGTCGGGTTCACGGGCCTGCGCCCGCTGGACCGGGCCCTGGAGCGCCGCCGTTGGCCCATCCTGGCCGCGTTTGCCGTGCTGGCGGCACTCGGCGCGGCCGTCCTGCCGCGCCTGCAATTCAACAGCGACCCGCTGAGCACCAAGGACCCTGACACCCAGGCAATGCGGACCCTGGCCGACCTTGCCTCCAACCCGCTGACCAATCCCTACACCATAGACATCCTGGCGCCGGACGCGGCAGCGGCGGACGCGGTGGCTGCCCGGGTGGCGTCGCTGCCGCTGGTGGGACAGGTGATCACGCTCAGCAGTTTCGTGCCGAAGGAGCAGCCGGAGAAGCTGGCGCTGATCGCCGACGCCGCCGGGCTGCTGGGGCCGACGCTGGCGCCGCGCAGCCCGGCGGCCCCCGTCAGCCCAGGCGACATCCGCCTGGCTGCCCGCGGCGCGCTGTCCCAGATGGACCGCGCCCTGCCGCGCCTGCCGCCAAACCATCCGCTGGCGGACGTCGCCGGCGACCTCCGGGCGATTGCCACCGCGCCGGATGCGACGGTGATGGCGGTCAATGCGGCGCTGACCCGCTTCCTGCCGGACCAGATCGGCCGGCTGCGCCTGGCGCTGTCCGCGTCCCCGGTCACCCTGGCGAGCATCCCACCGGAGATCGCGCGGGACTGGCGCCTGCCGGACGGCCGGGTCCGCGTCCAGGTCGCGGGCCGGCCGGAGTCGGCCGGCAACGAGGGGCTACGCGCCTTCGCCGGGCAGGTGCAGGCGGCGGTGCCGGAGGCCGGGGGTTCGGCCATCACCATCGCCGCCACCGCGCGCACGATCATCGGCGCCTTCGAGCGTGCCGCGGCAGGCGCCTTGCTGGCGATCACCCTGATCCTGTTCGCGGCGTTGCGGCGACTGCGGGACGTGCTGCTGGTGCTGGCGCCGTTGCTGCTGTCAGGGCTGCTGACGGTGCTGGTTGCGGTGCTGCTGCCGCTGGAGCTGAACTTCGCCAACATCATCGCCCTGCCGCTGCTGCTGGGAGTAGGGGTGTCGTTCAACATTTATTTCGTGATGAACTGGCGGGACGGACTGCGGGGACACCTGGCGTCGCCGACGGCCCGGGCGGTGATGTTCTCGGCGCTGACGACGGCGACGGCGTTCGGGTCGCTGGCGCTGTCGCGGCATCCCGGGACCGCCAGCATGGGAACCCTGCTGCTGCTCAGCCTGGGCTGCACCTTGCTGGCGAGCCTGGTGTTCGTGCCGGCGCTGCTCGCCACGATGACGCCGCAAACCCGCGTAATGCCGCCGCAATCTGTTTGTTAAGTAGTTTGCTGTTGGATGCCTCACGAAGGGGCAAGGTGGATATCATGGCGTTTTTGCGTAATGGGTTGATCATCGTGGCGCTGGTGCTGGGCTGGAGCGCGGTGCGGGCGCATCCTGTGGGGCTAACGGAACTGGTCCCGACCTCTCAACCGGCGCCGTAACCGGTCAGCACTGCTCCGGCGCCCGCGAGCGCGGCGCGCACCTCGGGGTCGCACAGGGCGACCAGTTCCGCCTCGTGCTGATAGTCCGGCATCAGCCGGGTCAGCAGGGCGTCGCGGCGCGTGGCAGGATGGAAGTAGATTTCTGACAGGCCGGCTGGCAACCGGAGTGTCAGTGCCACTAACCGGGCGGTTGTCATATGCCCGCTCCAGGCGATGCCGAAGGCGTGATCGTTAGTTTGCAGCCCGGCGCGACGGGCCTGGCGGCGCAGCAGCCGGGTCCAGCCATGCAGCGCACGGGCGCCGAGACCTTGCGGAACGCGGAGCGCGTCCATGACCGCGGGCGGCTCCGCGGGGATGCGGATTGCGGGCAGGCCGAACTCCCGCCCAACCTCGATCATCATGCGGCCGACCGTGGGATGCAGGTGCATGTGCTTGTGCGCGTTGGCATGGTCCAGGCGCAGGCCGGTGGCGGCGAAGGCGGCATACTGCGCCCGGATTTCGCGGCGGAGCTGGCGGCGGATAGCGGGGCGGGCGAAATAATTGAGGCCCAGGCGGAGCTGGTCTGACGGAAACTGGCCAGCGGCGTTCACCAGGCCGGGTACTGCGGATGGATCGGCGGCCGGGCCTTCGATGACAACCAAATGCAGCCCGACCCGCAGCCCTGGCATTGCCCGAGCCCGGCGCACGGCGTCCCCCGCGGCAGGGCCAGCAACCATCAGGCTTGCTGTGGACAGCAGGCCCTCGCGATGGGCCTGCTCGACAGCTTCGTTGACACCCAAGGATAGGCCGAAGTCGTCTGCGGACAGGATGACTCGGCGAAGGGACGACAAGGGCTACTGCCTGCTTCTCCCTCTCCCTCCGGGAGAGGGTCGGGGTGAGGGGGTCTTGGCTGCGGAGCAGAGGGCCTACCATGCCGAAGCGTCGCAGTCCCATGATCGGCAAGGACGGCGCTTGCCCGTTCCCTCACCCCAACCCTCTCCCGGAGAGAGAGGGAGCAGGGCAGCGCCGCCCTAGAAAATCAGGCCGCCGTATTGCGTTCGCGCAGGAACTGGAAGAACTCCACGCCCTCGCGCAGGCGGCGCTTCATCATCTGCGGGCTGCGGACCATCTCACCGACGATGGAGGCGATCTTCGGCGCCCGGAAGTAGAAACGCTTGTAGAACGCCTCCACGCTGTCGAAGATCTCGGTGTGGCTCAGGATGCCGGGGTAGTGCAACGGGGCGATCTGCACGCCGCGCTCGTCAATCAGCTCGGCGTTCGCCGCATCCAGCCAGCCGTTCTGCACGGCCTGGTCATACAGGTAGGTGCCGGGATACGGCGCGGCCAGCGACACCTGCATCGTATGCGGGTTCAGCTCCACCGCATACTTGATCGTCTGCTCGATGGTCTCCTTCGTCTCGCCGGGCAGGCCGAGGATGAAGGTGCCGTGTATCTTGATGCCCAGCTCGTGGCAGTCCTTGGTGAACTTGCGGGCCACGTCCACCAGCAAGCCCTTCTTGATGTTGTGCAGGATCTGCTGGTTGCCGCTCTCGTAGCCGACCAGCAGCAGGCGCAAGCCATTGGCCTTCAGGACTTCGAGCGTCTTGCGCGGCACGTTGGCCTTGGCGTTGCACGACCAGGTGACGCCGAGCTTGCCCAGCTCCTTCGCGATGGCCTCAGCCCGCGGCAGGTTGTCGGTGAAGGTGTCGTCGTCGAAGAAGAATTCGCGCACCTGAGGAAAGTCCCGCATGGCCTGCCTGATCTCGGCAGCCACATGCTCCGGGCTGCGGACGCGGTAGCGGTGCCCGCCCACGGTCTGCGGCCACAAGCAGAAGGTGCAGCGACTCTTGCAGCCTCGTCCCGTGTAGATGCTGAGATACGGGTGCAGCAGATACCCGATGAAGTAGTCCTCGATCCGCAGGTCGCGTTTATAGACGTCGCTGACGAAGGGCAGCTTGTCCATGTCCTCCAGGATCTCACGGTCCCGGTTGTGCACGATCTCACCCCGACGGTCCCGGTAGCTGATGCCGTCCACATCCGCGAAGTCCCGTCCCTCCGCCACTTCGAGGCAGGTGAAGTCGAACTCATTGCGGGCGACGAAATCAATCACTGGCGCAGCGGCTAGGCTGTCCGCGGGCTGCACGGCGACCTTGGCGCCGACGAAGCCAATCTTGAGTGCAGGGTTCGCATCCTTCAGCGCCTGCGCCACCTTCACGTCGCTCGCAAACGACGGCGTGCTAGTGTGGATCACGCACAGCTCATGCTGCTTGGCGGCGGCCAGCACCGGCTCCATCCCCAAGCGGGCAGGCGGCGCATCAATCAGCTTGCTGCCGGGCACGAGGACTGCGGGCTGCGCCAGCCAGGTGGGATACCAGAACGACTTGATCTCCCGCTTCGCCTGGTAACGCGACCCGGCGCCGCCGTCGAACCCGCCGAACGAGGGTGGCTGCAGGAACAGGGTCTTCATCATCGCGGGGTCATCCCTTTGTGGGAGAAAGGCTAGGGTGAAGGCCAGGCCGGGACAGGCTCGTACGCGGTGCCAAGACCGGGCGCGTGGCGCGGAGCGTTTGGCCGCGCCATGCCACCTGGTCCGTCCAGTAGCTGGCCAGGATCACCGAAACGGAAAACAGGTCGCGTAACGGCAAAAGCCAGATCGGCAGCCCCGGTGCAAGGCCCAATTGCCGCTCGACCCCCGACGCTGAGGCGCCGCGCACGGCCCAGGCCGATGCAAACACCAGCCAGGTCCAGGCGTCGCCGCCAGAAAGCCCCACCAGCAGCGCAGACCAGAACAGCGGGAACTGCACGGCGGACAGGGCAAACTCGACCGGCACCAGCGACTGGATCGTGCGCGCCCAGCGCAGCTCATGCTGGAACAATGCGGGCATCCGGGTTTCCGGCACGGTGGTCGCCGGAACAGTGCTGGCAAGTGCAATGCCCAGGCCGCGTGCGCGCACCAGCCGGCCCAGTACGGCGTCGTCCGCCAGGTGATCGGACAAGGCAGGCAGACCGCCAATCCGGTCCAGCGTGTCACGACGCAGGGCCATCGTGGCGCCCATGCAATCCTGCCGCCCCATCGCCCGGGCCAGCAGCGCGCCAGGGAGGAAGGCGTGGTTGATCCCGGCGGATCCTAGCCGGCCCGTCAAGCTGTCCCCGGATGGCAGCCCGGCATACAGCGTCGTCACCAGCCCAACGCCCGGCCCGGCCAAGCTACGCACCAGGCTGTCGAGGTAATCGGGCGCGGCGTGGATGTCGCTATCGGCGATCACCAGCACATCGTGCTTGGCCTCCGGCAGCATGTTGATGAGGTTGGCGACCTTGCGGTTGGCGCCGTGCGGCGTCGGGTCCACGACCACCGCCATGTCCACGTCCGGGAAGCGTGCGCGAAGCCGGCGCAGCACCCGCAATGCCGGGTCGGCGGAGTCCTGCACGCCGAACACGAGCTGGAACTCCGAGTAATCCTGCTCGCAATAGCTGGTCAGGGCATCTTCCAGCAACGGCTCATCGCCGTGCAGAGGCTTCAGCACTGTCACGGGCGGACGGAAGGAGGGTGCCGCAGACGGCTGGCGGCTGAACCGGCGTACGGCCAGCCAGCCCGCGGCAGATTGGGCCGCGCCGGCCAAGGAGAGACCGGCCAGGACGGCGGATGCAGGATCTATCAAGCGATGCTCCGGATCAGCAAGCGGAAGTCAGGACAGGGTTCCGCCGGACAGGTCGGCGATCTTGCGCTTCAAGCTGGCGATCAGCGCTCCCGCGTCTCCAGCGCTGAGCAGCGAGCGGAAATCCGACCGCTGCACCGCGACCTGGCTGATGGTGGCGTTGAGGTAAACATCCACCGCCTTCCATCCCGAGGGTCCGCGGCGCATCACGTAGTCAATCCTCGTCGGCGCTCCGCCGGCTGGTACGATCTGCGTCGCCACCACCTGGTCGGCGCCGATGCTGCGGTTGTCCGGCAGCACCTCCAGCTTCTCGCCGCCGAAGCTGTCGAAATTGGCAACGTAGGAGACGACGGTGTAGCGCCGGAACACGTCCAGCAACTGCGACTGCTGCGCCGGCGGCAGCCCGGCCCAGCGCGGCCCCACCACGGCCTGCAGGGTCGCAGCGAGGTCAAAGGCGCGGTCCACAACGGGGGATAGCGCCGCGAATCGCTGCGGGAACGGTGCGGCCTTGCCGGAGTGCATCGCCTGGATCAGCCCTGCGTTCAGAGCTGCGACTGGCGCCGCCGCATCAGGATCGGCGGCCCGCGCCGCCAAGGGAATCAGCAACGCCGCAAGCAGGGCGGCACGGCGAGCCAGACGCATCAGGTCAACCAGCATCCGCTTAGCCCCACGTCAACGTGCTGGAGTCGCAAGCCGCTTGCGGCGCGGCAGTCCAAAGGCGGAGGGTTGCCCTGGCCACCCTGGATTGCCGCGTCGCTGCGTTCCTCGCAATGACGGCCGAGTCGCTGGAAGAGGCGTGCAGCGTCATCATCCCGCGTCAGCCCCGCGCCCCACGTTCTGCTGGCCCAGCGCATTTATGACGGTGGCCACGATGTCTTTCGCGCCCAGCTTCGCTTCGACGATCTGCGCTGCGGGAGTGTTGTGGTCTATGAAGTAGTCCGGCAGCGTCATGCTGCGGACCTTCACGCCGCCGTCCAGCAGGCCGCGCATCGCCAAGTGCTGCAGCACCTGTGCGCCGAAGCCGCCGATGCTGCCTTCCTCCACGATTACCAGGACAGCGTGGTGCCGGGCCAACTGCTCGACCATTGCGGTGTCGAACGGCTTGGCGAAGCGGGCATCGGCCACGGTGGTGGACAAGCCGCGCGCTTGCAGCTCATCCGCGGCGCGAAGGCTGTCGGCGAGCCGGGTGCCGAGGCTGAGGATGGCGACCGACGAGCCTTCCCGAAGAATGCGGCCGCGTCCGATGGCCAATGGCGTGCCGCGCGCAGGCAGCGTCAGCCCGGTGCTCTCACCGCGCGGATAACGGACGGCGCTTGGCTGGTCGTCTATGATCGCCGAGGTGGCAATCATGTCCATCAGCTCGACCTCGTCGGAGGGCGCCATCAGCACGATGCCGGGCAGGCAGCCGAGGTAGGCGAGGTCGAAGCTGCCGGCATGGGTCGCGCCGTCCGCGCCGACCAGGCCCGCCCGGTCTATGCCGAAGCGGACGGGAAGATGCTGCAGCACCACGTCGTGCACCACCTGGTCGTAGGCGCGCTGCAGGAACGTGCTGTAGATGGCGCAATAGGGTTTCATCCCTTCCGTGGCCATGCCGGCGGCGAAGGTCACGGCGTGCTGCTCGGCGATGCCTACGTCGAAGATGCGGTCGGGGAAGCGCTTGGCGAAGCGGTCCAGCCCGGTGCCGCTCGGCATGGCGGCAGTGATGGCGACGATGCGGGAATCCGCCTCGGCCTCGGCGATCAGCGCATCGGCGAAGACCCGGGTATATTGCGGCGGGCCGGGCGGAGCCTTGGCCTGCTCGCCGGTGATGACGTTGAACTTGCTGACACCGTGATACTTGTCCGGCGACGCTTCCGCCGGGGCGTAGCCATGGCCCTTCTTGGTGATGACGTGCAGCAGGATCGGCCCGGCCTCCTCCGCCTCGCGCAGGTTGCGCAGCACCGGCAGCAGGTGGTCCAGGTTGTGGCCGTCAATCGGACCGACGTAGTAGAAGCCCATCTCCTCGAACAGCGTGCCGCCGGTCAGGATGCCGCGGGCATACTCCTCCGCCCGCCGCGCCGTGCGCTCCAGCCCGCGGGGGAAATGCTTGGCCATGCGGGCGGCAAGGTCGCGCAGGTTCAGGAACGACCGGCTGCTTATCAGCCGCGATAGGTAGGCGCTCATGGCGCCGACCGGGGGCGCGATGCTCATGTCGTTGTCGTTCAAGATAACCAGCATCCGGCCCCGGCGGGCGCCGGCGTTGTTCATGGCCTCGTAAGCCATGCCCGCGCTCATGGCGCCGTCGCCGATCACCGCGACGACGTGGCGATCTTCTTCCCCCAGCAGGTCGTGCGCCACGGCCATGCCCAGCCCGGCGGAAATGCTGGTACTGCTGTGCGCCGCGCCGAAGGGATCGTACTCGCTTTCGCTGCGCCGGGTGAAGCCTGACAGCCCGCCGGGCTGGCGCAGGGTGCGTATCCGGTCCCGCCGGCCCGTAAGGATCTTATGCGGGTAGGCCTGGTGGCCGACATCCCACAGCAGGCGGTCGCGCGGAGTATCGAACACGGCATGCAGGGCGACCGTCAATTCCACGACGCCCAGGGATGCGCCAAGGTGCCCACCGGTGGTGCTGACGACATCCACCGTCTCCGCCCGAAGCTCGTCGGCGATCTGGCGAAGCTGCTCAGCTGAGAAGTTGCGCAGGTCGGCCGGCGTCTGGACACGGTCAAGCATCGGGGTGGCGGGACGGCCTGGGAGCGGAATGCTCGCGTTCATGGGTCTGGTCTGCTCCCTTCGCATGGCAGGCCGGGTGAAATCCGGCCCATGCGACGTCTAAGTTATTGCACCGGTCACGTCAGGCAGCGCCGGCTGCTTCATGGCGCGGCGCCCATCCCAGCGGCAAGAACCACGTAAGCCCGAAGGAGGGCAACACCGGCCAATGACATCGGCATGACACAGTTGCATGAGTATCCCCCAAACTATCCGGCATCATCCTGGCGCGCCCGGCTGTCCCACGTAGCAGTCGGTCACACTACCCAACGTGGGGAGCCTATGCCATACCGCGGGGCTCGGCCCGGCCAGGTGTTGCATCTACGCCACAATCATGGGCGATAGGGCACACATGGGCACCGCAAACGCATAGATGCGATAGGCTGGTCGTTGCTGTCCCAGGCGCCTGGGGCTGGTGCGGCATGGGCAGGTCGTGGAGGTAGAGTGGATGATGCGTGTCGTCTTGGCCCAACCCAGGGGTTTCTGCGCCGGCGTGGAGCGGGCAATTGAGATCGTGGAACGGGCATTGGCCAAGTTCGGCCCGCCAATCTATGTCCGGCACGAGATCGTTCATAACCGCCATGTCGTCGAGGATTTGCGCACCCGCGGCGCCGTATTCGTAGACGAGCTGGACGAGATACCGCCCGGCGCCATGACGGTGTTCAGCGCACACGGCGTTGCCAAGCATGTCGAGGAACTGGCCCGGGAGCGTCGCCTGCCGGTGATTGATGCGACTTGTCCTCTCGTGGCCAAGGTCCACCAGGAAGGCCGCCGTTACGCCGCCCAAGATCGCGAAATCGTGCTCGTGGGCCACGCCGGTCACGCCGAGGTTGAGGGGACGATCGGCCAGATTCCCGGCCCGGTCCACCTGGTGCAGACCGTGGACGACGTGGCCACCCTGCAGGTCGGCACCCCTGACCGGCTGGCCTACGTGACGCAGACGACCCTATCCGTTGACGACACCCGGGGCATCATCAGTGCACTGAAGACCCGCTTTCCCGCCATTGTCGGGCCGGACGTGCGCGACATCTGCTACGCGACGCAGAACCGGCAGCAGGCGGTTCACGACTTGGCGAAGCAGGTGGACGTGATCCTTGTCGTCGGCTCCCGCAACAGCAGCAACAGCAACCGGCTGCGGGAAATCGGGCAGGAGTTGGGGAAGCCGAGCTACCTGATTGATGACGCGAGCGCATTGCAGCCGGAATGGTTCCTGGGCGTAGAGTCCGTGGGCCTGACCGCCGGCGCTAGTGCGCCCGAAATGCTGGTCCAGGGCGTGCTGGACGGGCTGCGCCGCATGCAGGACTTGCACGTGTCCACACTTCCAGGCGTCGCCGAAGACGTGAAGTTTAAATTTCCGGCCGAGCTGAGCTAGGCCGAGGGAGCCAAATATGTCTGTTCCAATGAGGCAAGTGGCGCGCGTGGGCGCCTACGTGGTTAAGCAGCACATGCTGGGCCGCAAGCGGTATCCACTGGTGCTGATGCTGGAGCCGCTATTCCGCTGCAACCTGGCGTGTTCCGGCTGCGGCAAGATTGACTATCCCGCGCCGATCCTGAACCAGCGCCTGTCGGTCGCCGACGCACTGGCGGCCGCCGACGAGTGCGGCGCCCCCGTCGTCAGCATCGCCGGTGGCGAGCCGCTGCTGCACAAGGAGATGCCGGAGATCGTCCGTGGCCTGCTGGCGCGGAAGAAGTTCATCTATCTCTGCACCAACGCGCTGCTGCTCGAGAAGAAGATGGACGACTACACGCCGCATCCGGACTTTTCCTGGGACGTGCACCTGGACGGCGACCGGGAGATGCACGACCGGGCGGTGAGCCAGGAAGGGACCTACGACCGCGCCGTCGCCGCCATCAAGGAGGCAAAGCGCCGGGGCTTCCGCGTCAGCATCAACTGCACCCTGTTCGACGGGGCGCAGGCGGAGCGGGTAGGCAAGTTCTTCGACGACGTGATGGCGATGGGCGTGGACGGGATCATGACCTCGCCGGGCTATGCTTACGAGCGGGCGCCGGACCAGACGCACTTTCTGTCGCGGCAGAAGACCAAGCAGCTGTTCCGGGACATCCTGACCTATGGCCGCGGCAAGAAGTGGAAGTTCACCCAGTCGCCGCTGTTCATGAGCTTCCTTGCCGGCAACGAGAACTACACCTGCACCCCGTGGGGCAAGCCGACGCGCAACGTGTTCGGTTGGCAGCGGCCGTGCTACCTGCTCGGCGAGGGCTATACCAAGACCTACAAGGAGCTGATGGACAGCACCGATTGGGACAAGTACGGCACCGGCAACTACGAGAAGTGCGCGGATTGCATGGTCCACTCGGGCTATGAGAGCACCGCTGTTATGGATGCGGTGAAGTCGCCGGTGAAGACAATGATAACGGCGCTGCGCGGGCCGAAGCTGACAGGGCCGATGGCGCCGGAGATTGACCTGTCTAAGCAGCGTCCGGCGGACTACGTGTTCAGCCGCCACGTTCAGGACAAGATGGCGGAGCTGAAGCACGCCAAGCCCGGCAAGCCGCAGGTGCCCGACGCGGCAGACTGAAGGTTGGCCCTCCATGACACGGAGGCACGAGAGCCGAAGCCGCAGCAAGCTCAGATTTCAATACTGATCCTTATGTCTTGATATCGAGACTTAGAGGCCGCATAATTCCTAGGTGAAACGGACAGGGCCGGTTTGTGGCCAGAGCAACCCATCAGAGTGTACAGCGATACCCGCTGACCGTAATCCTAGGTACGGATACTGGAGTCCGGTTATTAAGGGAGTTATCGCTGCATGGCGGCCAGTTGGCCGCCCCCGACCTGGTCCGCCGTACTGGTCTGGCTAAGGCAAGCGTCGCAAGAGGCCTGGATACGCTGGAGCGGGCTTGCATCGTCAGGGCGGTCGGAACGGGCCGGAGTGTGCTGTATAGCCTGCGTCTGGAACATCCCCTGCGCCCGGCATTGTCCGTGGTGTTTGAAGCGGAGAAAGCGCGGTTCGAGGCGATGCTTGCCGGCGCCACAGATGCAGCCAAGTCGGCAGGGCCAGGGCTGGTGGCATTATGGCTGTTCGGCAGCGTGGCGCGGGGCGAGGACCGGGATGGCAGTGACCTCGACCTGGCGCTGGTGGCCGAGCCAGGGAGCATGTCAAGGCTTGCTGATGCGTTCCGTGATAAAGTGGCGGCGGTTGCCGGGCAGGCAGGCTTCAGCCCTTCAGTAGTGACCCTAGACATCGGTGACGTGATGAGGCTGTCAGCCGAACGCGATCCATGGTGGCTTCATCTTGTCCACGATGCAATTGCGCTCATTGGCGAGCGCCCCGAAGATTTGGCGGCACGGCTCACGCGCGCCGGTGTGGATTTGGTTGAGGGATGACCAGGAAGGGTGCGGCGCGGACTGCAAACGCCACCTTCGGAGACGGACGCCTGAGGATGGCGCGGGCATACCTCAAGGCAGCCCGAAGCGAGGTGCTGCTGGCGGACCCGGGAGACATCGCCAACCCAGCCATGTCACAGATCATCAATGCCGCAATCGCATTTACGGACGCGCTTACTGCTGTCTATGCGGGGAGGGTGAACCAACAAGATCACGCTGCCGCCGTAAGGACGTTGCGCGACTCATTTGGCAATCGTCTCACAACCGCACAGGAAACCAACCTGCGCCGGATTTTAGCCGAGAAGGACGAAGTCCAGTATGGAATGCGTCCCCGGAGCAAGGCTGATGCCGAGGCTCTTCTGACCCGCCTTGAGGAGTTCGCCTCGTGGGCAGAGGTCGAGATGATACGCCCAAAATGAAGTCCGAGGGTCAGCCCAGTTGGCCTAAGCCCTTCTGTCATACAACTGACGTTTGAACCCCCGCCCCCATGCGCGCTGTCCTGCCACCACCCCCAGCGCACGACACGCCAATGGACCCGCTCGCCCCGCCAGTAAACTTCCACAGCCTGTCCCTCCGCGACCTGCTGGACGCGCGGGACACCTATCACTGGCACCTGATGAACAAGGCCAACGTGGTCGGCACCGAGGTCGGCGCCTACCTGATCCGGGACGACAACAGCCCAGCGGGACGCCAGGCGCCGCGCACCTTCGCCAACTCCGGCGTCAAGGATATCTCCTGGCCCTGCGTGCTGGCGCTGGTACGGGACTGGGTGGCGGCGTCAGGCTTCGGCGGCGCAGGCGGACGATACCAAGCGCAGGACATGGTGCCGCGCACGCTGTTCATGCCGGATGGCCGCGTGGTGCCGGTCTGCGTCGTGCAGGTCACCCCGCTGGAGGCCGGCCCAGCCGCAGGCGCGATGCCGCCAGCCCCGGCCCGCTGGCCCGGCAGCCTCGTCGGCGGCGGTTTCCCGCTAGTGGTCGAGGCACAGGGCGAGCAGCGCCGGGCCAGCGTGGGCTGCCTGGTGACGGACGGGCACACCGTTTATGCCCTGACCAACCGCCACGTTTGCGGCCCCGCCGGCACGCCGGTGTCGGTGGAGGGACGGGACGGCATCCGTCCCATCGGCAGGGCGTCCGGCCTGCAACAGGAACGGCTGCCATTCACGGACGTGTATCCGGAGTTCCCTGGCCGCCGCGCCTTCGCCACCCTCGACATCGGACTGGTCGAGCTGGACGACCTGGGCGGCTGGACCAGCCAGGTTTATGGCCTGGATGCACCGGTAGGTCCTATCGCGGACCTGAATGAGGGCAACCTGGGCTTGCAGATTGTGGACCATCCCGTGGTGGCCTACGGCGCGGGGTCTGGGCTGCTGCGGGGGCGGATCAAGGCGCTGTTCTATCGGCATCGCTCGCTCGGCGGACACGACTATGTGGCAGACCTGCTAATCGCGCCGGAGCCGGCAGCCCCGTGACCGGGCCGGGCGACAGCGGCGCGGTGTGGCACCTGCCGGTGCCGCCAGCGGACGGCAGCGCGCCGGTGTTGCGTCCCGTGGCTGTCGAGTGGGGCGGCCAGGCCCTGGCCGGCGCGGACGGCGGACGGCTCAACTTCGCGCTGGCGACCAACCTGGCCAAGGCGTGCGACCTGCTCGGCGTGGACCTGATGCTGGAGCACAATACCGGCGCCACCCCGTTCTGGGGCCAGGTCGGCCACTACAGCATTGCCACGTCAGCCATAGACGCCGTCCGCGATCCGGCACTGGCCGCGCTGCTAGGGGCCAACCGGGAGCGCATCAGCTTCCGCCCCGACGAACTCAGCGCCGAGCAGATACGCGCCCGCCTGGCCCAGGGCGGCTTCATGGAGCTGGCCGACGTGCCGGACCTGGTCTGGAAGCGCCTGCCCGGCAACACGCCCGGGGGCCGGGACGTCGCCACCAACACCGGGCCGGAGCACCCCAATCACTACGCCGACATAGACCAGCCCAGCGCGGACAGCCGCACGCTGCGCGACCTGTGCGTGGCCGACAAGTCGCAGGTGTCGGTCGCGGCCTGGCAGGCGTTCTATGACGGCATCGGCGCCAAGGACGCACGCGCCCGCGGGCTGCTGCCGCTGCGGGTATGGCAATTCTTCGACGCCGTGGTAGCGGAGCTGCGGGCCGGGCAGTTCGCGCGGGCGGTGTGCGGCATGGGGCTGGTATCGCACTATGTCGGCGATGCCTGCCAGCCGCTGCACGGCTCGGTGCTGTCGGACGGCTACCGCGACCGGCCGACGCCGGGCGGCAAGGGGTGGGCGGGGCGGGGTGTCCACTCGACGTTCGAGGACCGGATGGTGGACCGGTTCTCCGCCCCGCTGCTGGCCGGCATCGGCCCGGCGGCCAAGGCCGGGGCCGGGGTCGCGGTGCCGCCGATCCGGAACGGGCGGGACGCCGCCTTTGCGGTGCTGACCCTGATGGACTTCTCCGCCCGAACCCTGCCGCCAGCGGAGCTGTGCGACCGCTACATCGCGCTGGGGGGCGGCACGTTGCGGCCGGTGGTACAGGGATTGTGGGACAGCTTCGGGAAGCGGACGGCGACTTGATGGTTGCGGGGGCGAACACCCTGGCTGCCGTATGGGACGCGATGGCCACCGTAGCGGGAGCGGCGCTGCCGGGCGTGCAGGCGTTCACGGAGGCGGAGTTGGCGGCGATCTACCAGGACCCGGAGTTCGTGCCGTCCCGAACGCTGGATGCAATCGGGCCGTTGCTGTCGGCGCCGGATGAGCCTGCGCCGGGTCCGGCAGCGGTCCGCAAGCCGGCTGCCGCACGGGGCAAGACACGGTTAAGCCCGGCCCGGTAAGTGGAGCAGCGTGGCGCTCCCTGACCAATATGCACGGCATCACCAGCTCCCGTGCCGCCACGCCGCAAGCGCCTCGCGGCGACGCCCAAACCTTGGAGTAGGTTCAGCGCGGACAGCCGCGCCAAACCTGCTCTAGCCGTTGTTTTTGCGGGCATCTGTTCGGTCAAACGAAGCCGTTTGATTCGAACATACTCTAATGCCGGAAGTGCCGCACCCCCGTCAGCATCATTGCCACCCCCGCCGCGTCCGCCGCAGCGACCACCTCGGCGTCCCGCATGGAGCCTCCCGGCTGGATGACGGCCGTCGCGCCGGCAGCCACTGCCACCTGCAAGCCGTCGGCGAACGGGAAGAAGGCGTCCGACGCCACCACCGACCCCTCCGTCAGCGGCGCTGGCAGCCCGGCGGCGCGGGCAGCCTCGGCACCCTTCCAGGCGGCAATGCGGGCGCTGTCCACACGGCTCATCTGCCCGGCGCCGATGCCCGTGGTGGCGCCGCCGTGGGCATAGACGATGGCGTTGGACTTCACGTGCTTGCACACCCGGAAGGCAAACATCAGGTCCGCCAGCTCCGCCGTGGTGGGCGAGCGCCGGGTCACGCAGCGCAGGTCGGCGGGCGTCAGGCGGCGGGCGTCGCGCGATTGCGCCAGGAAGCCGCCGGCCACGCTGCGCACGACCGTGCCCGGCGCCGCCGGGTCCGGCATCCCGCCGGCCAGCAGCAGCCGCAGGTTCTTCTTGCGCGCCAGGACCGCCCGGGCGTCGTCGTCCGCCTCGGGCGCGATGATGACCTCGGTGAAGATGGCCGCGATCCGCTCGGCGGTGGGACCGTCCAGGGTGCGGTTCAGCGCAACGATGCCGCCGAAGGCGCTGACGGGGTCGCAGCGCAGCGCCAGGTCCCAAGCCTCGGCCGGCGTGGCGGCCACGGCGACGCCGCAGGGGTTGGCGTGCTTGACGATGACGACCGCGGGATCATCGAACTCGGCCGCGGCCTCATAGGCGGCGTCGGTGTCGTTCAGGTTGTTGTAGGACAGCTCCTTGCCCTGGACCTGGGCGGCGGTGGCGATGCCGGGGCGGCGGTCGCCGTTGACGTAGAAGGCCGCCTGCTGGTGCGGGTTCTCGCCGTAGCGCAGGGTTTGACGCCGCGTACCGGACAGGGTCATGCGCGGCGGCAGGGTCACATCCCGCGCGAACCAGGCGGCGATGGCGGCGTCATAGGCGGCAGTGCGGGCATAAGCCTCGCCAGCCAGGCGCAGGCGCAGGGCCGGGGTGGTGCCGCCCTTGGTAAATTCGGCCAGGAAGTCCGGGTATTGGGCTGGGTCGGTCAGGATTGCCACGCCGTCGTAGTTCTTGGCGGCGGCGCGGATCAGGGCGGGGCCGCCGATATCTATGTTCTCCACGCACTCTTCAGGCGGGGCGCCGGCGGCGACGGTGGCCTCGAACGGGTAGAGGTTCACGCAGACCAGGTCTATCGGCGCGATGCCGTGCCGGTCCATTTGGTCCAGGTGCTCGGGCAGGTCGCGCCGGCCGAGGATGCCGCCGTGGATTTGCGGCACCAGGGTCTTCACGCGGCCGTCTAGGATTTCGGGGAAGCCGGTGTGATCCGCAACTTCCCGCACCGGAACCCCGGCGTCGCGCAGGACCCGGGCGCTGCCGCCGGTGGACAGGATTTCGGCCCCGTGCGCGGCAAGGGCCTGGGCCAGCGAGATCAATCCGGTTTTGTCGGATACCGAGATCAGGGCGCGGCGGATCTGAAGGTGGGTCATGCCTGCCCGCATAGCGCCGCGGGGGCCGGGGTCCAAGAGGGTTTGATGGAGAACCGGAGCAAAGGCACTTTCTTCTCCCTCTTCCTCCGGGAGAGGGCTGGGGTGAGGGAAGCCGCAAGCATGGCCACTAACCATCATGGGCCGGCGACTCCAACATTGCTGGCTGGTGCTGCTGGGCTTCCCTCACCCCAACCCTCTCCCGGAGGGAGAGGGAGCAGAGTCTTCTTACTGCGACCGGCGGCCGAACGAGATCACGTAGGACCGTACCCGGGCGTCAATCAGCGGATCATCCGACACCTCGATGCCGGGCTGCAGGTGGTTGGGCAGGAAGCGCAGGTCCTTCTGCGCCTTGGCCTGGTCCGCCACGGTGCTGGTCAGCGTCAGGGTGCCCAGGTTGACCATCCGGCGATCTGTGGGCCAAGGCTGCGTCGGGTCCTTGGTTTGGTCGCCAGGGTTGGCGAGCTGCGCCATGACGCGGAACTCGGCCTTCTCCTTCTTCAGCCGCTCCGGCAGCTCGGTCTGCAGGAAGTCGGGCGGCATCTTGGCGGCGGCGTCCTTGTCCAGGTGCTCGGCGCCGGCAATGGGCTGGAACTGGAAGCGGAAGGGCTGGCGCTCGCCCTTGGTGTTCACAAAGATGAAGGCGTCCACGCCGTTGTAGGTCTCGCGTGCGAAGCTGATGGGCGTACGGACGTTGGCGCCGGCTTTGGCGGCGGCGGGGTGGGCGGCGATGAACTGCTCGACCTTGGTGGGATGCGGTGCGTCAGGTCCGCTTTCGGAGGCGGCTTGCAGCAGTTGCACGAACTCCTCCCCGGTGGCGACGGGGAAGTAGGGCAGGGAGTTCAGCACCACGTCAACGTAGGTCGCGCCCTCTGGCTTGAAGCGGATCGCCATGCCGTGCGGGTTGGCGGCATCGGCGCCGTCCGCCAGATCCGGCAGGCCCGTCGCGTCGGAGAAGCGGACCGTGACCGGCACCGGCTTGCCGGCGAAGATGGCGGCGCTGCTCAGCCCGGCGGCCTCGGGCGTTGGGGTGAAGCTGCCCTCCACCACCACACCCTCGGCATGGTTGGCGCGCAGGCCGGGATGACGGCCCCACAGCTTGTTCATCACGTCAATGGTCTGGACAGCGGTGCTGGCCGGGGCGGCCGGAGCCTGCGCCAACGCGGGCGCTCCCAGGGCGAGGGTGGCGGCAAGGACGGTGGCAGTACGTAGGGCAGGCATCGGATGCTCCGGACGGGGTTGTCCTTCGGATATACGGCAGGATGCCCGACCGGGCCATCCCGCTACAGCCCTAACAGGTCCAGCGTCCGGGCCAGCACCGCATCCTCGTCATACAGCGCCGCGGCACGGGCGCGTCCGGCGGCGCCCATGCGCGCGCGCAGCGCCGGGTCGGCAGCCAGGCGGCGCAGGGCGGCGGCCAAGGACGGCACCTGCATGGGCGGCACCAGCATGCCGGTTTCGCCGTCCACCACCTGCTCGCGCGGGCCGCGTATGTCCGTGGCGACGACGGGGAGCGCGGTCAGCATCGCCTCGATGACCGACATGGGCAGGCCCTCGAAGTGGCTCGGCAGGACGAAGATGTCGGCCGCCGCCAGCACGGCGGGGACGTCGTCGCGGTAGCCCAGCAGGCGCACCGTGCCCGGCGGCGCCTGCCCGAACAGGTCGGACGGATCCGGGCCGTGGTCGCTGGACAGGCGGTTGCCGACGACCCACAGCTCGGCGCCGGGCAGGTCCCGCATGGCGGCCAGCAGCTCCAGGTGGCCCTTGTGGCGCACCAGGCGGGAGACGATCACCACGACAACCCGGTCCTTCGGCACACCCAGGGCGGCGCGGATGCGGGCGCGGGCCGCCGGGTCCGGCCGGAAGCGGGCGGGGCTGCGGCCGTTGCCGACCGGGGTGGCCCGGCGGGCAATGCCGAGGCGACGAGCATCCGCGGCCTCCTCCGTCGAGACTGTTAGGTAGGTGTCGGTCAAGCGGCCGCCCAGCCACTCGACGAGGAAGCCAAGGGCGCGGCGGGGCCACGGGCCGGGCTGGTTGAACAGGAAGCCGTGGCAGGTATAGGCGACCCGCGGCACCCCCGTGAGGCGCGCGGCCAGCCGGGCGATGAAGCCGCTGATCGGCATGTGGGCATGCAGCAGGTCCGGACGCTCCGCCCGCAGCAGCCGCACCATCGCGCGCAGCGCCCGCCACTGCGCCACCGGCGATAGGCTGCGCGCCATCGGCACGGCGGTGATGCGCAATCCGGCGGCCCGGGCGTCGTCCAGCAACGGGCCATCCGCCGACACGCCGAGCACGTCGTGACCCCGCGCCTGGGCGGCCAGCATCAGCGGCAGCAGGAAGTGCCGTAGCGAGAAGTCCACGTTGGTGACCTGCAGAACTTTGAGAGACCGGCGCTGCCCTGCTCCCTCTCCCTCCGGGAGAGGGTTGGGGTGAGGGAAACGGCAAGCGCCAGGCTCGGCCGGTGCGGGCCCTGCTTCGGGTAGACCTCGCGCTGCCTGGCGTCCCCCACCCCCACCCTCTCCCGGAGGGAGAGGGAGCAGTGTCATCCTATCGTCACTACCACGCGCCCGCGGACCTGCCCGGCGATGATCCGCGCGCCGGCGTCCTGCACCTCTTCCAGCGGGATCGTCGCCGTCATCCCATCCAACTTGTCCAGGTCCAGCTCCTTCGCCAGCCGTCCCCAGGCCACCACCCGGCGGGCACGGGGCACCGTCACGCTGTTCACGCCCAGCAGCGCTACGCCGCGCAGGATAAAGGGTGCCACCGACGCCGGCAGATCCATCCCGCCCGCCAGGCCGCATGCCGCGATGGCGCCACCCGGGCGCGTCATGGACAGCAGGTTGGCGAGCGTCGCCGATCCCACGCTGTCCACCCCTGCCGCCCAGCGCTCCTTTGCCAGCGGGCGCGGCGTTCCGCCCAGGGTGGCGCGGTCCACGACCTCCGCGGCGCCGAGGTCGCGCAGGTAGCCCTCCTCCGCCATCCGCCCGGTGCTGGCGATCACGTGCCAGCCCGCGGCGGCCAGCAACGCCACCGCGACGGAGCCGACGCCGCCGGCGGCCCCGGTGACGACCGCCGGGCCGTGGGCGGGGCGCAGGCCATGATGCTCCAGCGCCATCAGGCACAGCATGGCGGTGTAGCCGGCGGTGCCGATCGCCATCGCGCGGGCGGGGGTCAGGCCGTCCGGCAGCAGGATCAGCCATTCCGCCGGTACCCGGCTACGCTGGGCATAGGCGCCCAGGTGGGTTTCGCCGGTGCCCCAGCCATTCAGCAGCACCGCGTCGCCGGGCTTGTAGTCGGGGCTGTCCGAGGTCTCGACCACGCCGGCGAAGTCTATGCCGGGGATCATCGGGAAGCGGCGCACCACGGGCGACTTGCCGGTCAGCGCGAGGCCGTCCTTGTAGTTCAGGCAGGAGTGGGAGATGCGGACGGTGACGTCGCCCTCCATCAACTCGGCCTCCGGGAAGTCGCGCAGAGTCGCGGACTGGCCGCCCTCGGTCTTGTCGATCACCAGTGCCCGCATGTCCGTGTCTTCCCCGCTGTGAGGCGTGGTTCTGCACGGCCCGGCGGGGGGGCGGCAAGTCCCGCAGCCAAGGGCAAAGGCCAGCCGGTCGCAGCGGCGTCTTCCAGGCCCGTTGCGGCGTCATGCTGAAGCGGGCCGGCGTGGGGGTAAGGCTGGCGGCGCACACGCTGTCGCCACTTCAAGGCCAGTGGAGACATGACTGTTGACAAAATACGTATTTTACGTAGATTTTTACCCCGGAGGCTTCACGATGCAGACGTTTTCGTCCGAGGACTTGCAGCGCCGCCCGGCTGACGTTCAGCAATCAGCGTTGGTGGAACCTACGTTCATCACCTTCCACGGCCGGCCCCGGCTGGTGATGATGTCGCTTGACGAGTTCGAACGTCTGCGGGGCCGCCGGCATACGGTTCTCGACGCAGCCAACCTTTCCGATGATGTTTTGGAAAGCCTGCAACGCATCGCGGACGACAATCCGTGCGACGACGCGGAGCTGAAGCTGCTGGGGGGCCTGCTCGAAAGCGAGGGAACGAAAGCATCCTCGCCGCCCCGGCGCTGATGGCGAAGATTCCGGAGCCGAAAGCAGGCCTCGTTTTCCGCTATAGGTATCTCCGCGTCTGGCAGTATGAGCGCGGGGAACAGGCGGGCAAGGAGCGTCCCTGCTGCATCCTTCTCCCATTGAAGGCCGGCCAGGTCGTTGAGGGAAATCCGGCGCACGATGAGTCCAGGGCTTTGGCTGCGGGTCGCCATGTTGCGGAAGATGGCGAGGTGCTCATCCTGCTAATTCAGTCGGACAAGCCCGGCGCCGACCAGGCGGGCCTCGAACTCAGCGTCGAAGACAAGCTGTATGTCGGCCTGTCGTCGGACGCGCCATCATACGTCATCGTCTCCGAGGTCAACATAGACCGCTGGCCGAACGGCGATATGTGCCTCGTTCCAGGCAGGCCGAACGCATTCGCCTATGAGCGTCCGCTGTCAGGTCCCGTCATGGGCCGCATCGCCAAGGCATTCCTGCAAGTTCAGAAGGCGCGGAAGGTCAAGGTTCTGGTCCGGCATCGCTGAGGATAATCCGGCCAAGCCGATTGGTTGCCGTCCATCCCTTGCCCCCACGCCCTGGACCCCCGACCCTAGCATCATGCAATACTTCCCCATCTTCCTGTCCCTTACAGGCCGCCGCGTGCTGGTGATCGGCGAGGGCGAGGCCGCCGAGCGCAAGGCCGGCGCCCTCCGCCGGGCCGGCGGGCTGGTCGCCACCGCACCGCATTTCGGTTTGGACGATGTAGCCCTGCTGGACGACTGCGCCCTGGTCATCGGCGCCGACGCGCCCGACGACGAGTTGGCCGCTCTATCGGCAGCCGCTCAGGCCCGCGGCATCCCGGTCAACATCGTAGATAAGCCGTCCCTGTGCAGCTACATCACCCCCAGCGTGATTGACCGCGCGCCGCTCAGCATCGCCGTGTCCTCCGGCGGCGCCGCTCCCGTGCTGGCCCGGCTGCTTCGCGCGCGGATCGAGGCGATGGTGCCCCCTGCCTACGGCCGTCTGGCCGCGCTGGCCGACCGCTATAAGGAGCGGTTTCGTGAGCGCTTCCCCGAGGTCGCATTGCGCCGCCGGGTGCTGGAAGGGGCGCTTGGCGGACGCGTCGCCGATTTGATGCTTGCCGGGGACGACGCGGCGTCGGAGCGGGAAATGGCGCGCGTGCTGGACGGTGCCGCGGACCCGGCAGGGATCGTTTACCTGGTGGGTGCCGGGCCGGGCGCCGCCGACTTGCTGACGCTGCGCGCCCAGCGGCTGATGGGCGAGGCGGACGTGATCGTGCATGACCGCTTGGTGACGGAGGACGTGCTGGACATGGCCCGGCGCGACGCCGACCGCATCAGCGTAGGCAAGTCCAAGTCCAACCACTCCATGCCGCAGGAGGAGATCAACGCCCTGCTGGTCCGCTTGGGGCAGGAAGGTCGCAAGGTCGTGCGGTTGAAGGGCGGCGACCCCTTCGTGTTCGGCAGGGGCGGGGAGGAGGCGGCGGCGCTGGCCGCGGCGGGAGTTGCGTTCGAGGTCGTGCCCGGCGTCACCGCCGCCCTGGCCTGCGCAGCCGGGGCCGGCATTCCGCTGACGCACCGCGGCGACGGCCCTGCTGGGGACGGGGCGGTGCGGACCCTGACGCTCGCGACCGGGCACTTGGTGGATGGTGCGCTGGACCTGGACTTCCCGGCACTGGCACGCGGCGGGACGTTGGCGGTTTACATGGGCCTGGATAGCCTGCCGGCCCTGCGCGACGGCCTGTTGGCGGCCGGGCTGGACCCGGCTACTCCAGCGGCGCTGGTCGAGCGCGGCGGGCGCATGGACCAGCGGGAGCTTCTAGGCACCCTGGACGCGCTGGTCGAGGGCGGGCGGGCCTGGTCCACGGGCGGTCCGACGCTGGCGCTGGTCGGCGCTGCCATTGGACGCCAGGTGCGTCGGGCGGTGTAGTGGGGCGCAGCGGCTGCAGCCGGCAACAGGCCGCCGGGCACGGGCTACATGGCGCCGGGCTATCCGACTCAGGAGCAGTCGAGGCGGCATAGCGGCATACGCCGGCGCCGCCACATTCCCAATCCGACCAGGCCAGCGCCAACGAGGGCCAGCGACGCAGGTTCTGGCACCGCGGCGTGTGCAGCATCCGCTGGCCCAGCGGCGGCCCATGCCGGCCCAGCCAGGATCAGGGCCAGGACGGCGTGACGCAGGCCGCGCATCACGCGTGCCCCGCCACTGCCATAGAGCCGGGGCCGGTCGCGCGCACGACGGCGACCAGCAGGCGCAACGCTTCTGCCCCGCCGCGATCGGCCAGGGTGCCTTCCTCGATCTCCTCGGCAAGGCACTCCGCCTGGGCGGCGATGGTTTCTGCGGCACGATACAGCGCCTGGGAGGCCAGGGCGAGCTGGGCGTCCTCGGACAGGCTGTCCCAGACTCGGGCACGGGGGTTGGAGGCCATGTGAGGTCCTTGCGGCATGCCATCCTGGCGTTGCGAGGTGCCGCTGAAGGGCGGTCGGAGCGGATTTTAGAGGAGGTATCTTAATGGCTGCTTACACCAGCACGGCCCGGCGATCACGCCTTCGTGGGACCCGGTTTCCTCTCCCCTGAAATGACAGCAACCGCGGTCTGCTCCGGCCATTATGGTCTCGCACCGTCCGCGCGGGCCGCTTGCGGCGTGGCGAACGAGGGCCGCGATCCCACCAGATTGCAGTCAGCTCCGGACCCGCAGCGACCAGACCTGACCGCAGACCCGTGCCCGCAAACAAGGAAGCTAGACCGGATTGCGTCCAGTTTGGACGCAATCCGGTCTAGTCGTTGCAATCTTGGGGACGGCCAGGTCGCAGCACTCCTCGCGATGACGAATGCGGTCGAAGCGGGTGGCGGCTGGTATGAGGCGCGTCGGACGATGCTACGCCTTCACGAGCGCGCATCCTCCCTCCCCCAACGGCCGCCATGCCTCGTTGGCGGGCGTGGTCGCCATTAAGTCCAGCAGGTCCCATTGCCCCTTGATCGCCGCGGGCGCACGGGCCTGGAACAGGTAGGCCGGGAACAGCGCACGGCCATCACCGCGTATGCTGCCGGGGCCGAATGCGTCGTCCATCGTCGGCATCGCCTTCATCTGCGCCACTGCCGCTGCCCCGTCCGCCTTGGCCCGCGCGGGTCCGAGCGCCTTGACTGCCTTCAGGTAGTGCAGCGCGCTGGCATAACAGCCGGCCTGGATCATGTTCGGCGGGCGCTTGCCGGGCATCTGGTCAATCACCCGCTTGGTGAAGCCCCGCGTGCCCTCGTTCATGTCCCAGTAGAAGGTGCCGGTCAGGTAAAGCCCCTGGGCCAGCTCCGGCCCGATGGCGTCCACGTCGGTCGGGTGGGCCAGCAGCGCCGCCATCTTCATGCTGACGCCCAGCCCGAACTCATGCGCCTGCTTCACCCCGTTCACGGTGTCGGTGCCGGCGCAGGCGAAGCCGATCACGTTCGCCCCGCTCGCCTGCGCCTGCAGCAGGTAGGAGGAGAAGTCCGTGGTCTCCGGGAAGGGATAAGCCGCCCGGCCTACCACGGTCCCGCCGCTCGCCTTCACGAAGGCTGCGGCGTCCCGCTCCAACTGCTGGCCGAACACGTAGTCCGCGACGATGAAGAACCACTTGTCCCCGCCGCGCTTCACAAGCTGCGTCGCGGTGGAGCGGGACAGCATATAGGTGTCATAGGTCCAGTGGACGGTATTGGGCGTGCACTGCACCCCGGTCAGGTCCGCGGTGCCGCCGCCGCTGTTAAGATAGACCTTGTTCCGCTCCCGCACGACGTTGGCGACCGCGAGCGCCACCGAGCTGGTCGGCACGTCCATGATGACGTCCACCCCGTCCCGGTCCAGCCACTGCCGGGCAATGCCCGCGCCGACGTCCGGCTTGTTCTGGTGGTCGGCGCTGATCACCTCGACCTTGAAGCCTTGATCCCCCCATTCCTCCACCGCCAGCTTGGCGCAGGCGACCGAGCCGCCGCCGGTGTTGTCGCGATACGGGCCGGACTGGTCGTTCAGCACGCCCAGGCGGATCGTCAGGGGCTGGGCGCGCGCCGCCCCCAGGGGCGCCACGGCGGCCAGGGTAGAGCCAAGCAGGATGCGTCGGGTGACCGGCATGTCGGGCGTCCTCCAGGGGTGCCGGCGGGTGCCGGCTCCGTTTCCATGCCGGCTCGGCGCCGGCCTTGCGGCCAGCCAACACCGGGTTGCCGCCTGCCGCAATCCCCGGCATGGTCCGGCCGCATCGCAGAGGGCACCGTGCGTCAGAATGTGATCCCGGCCGGCCTGCTGCTGGTCCTGCTCGGCCAGCATGCGCTGGCCCAATCCTCCCCCACCGCGCCCGGTGCTACCCCGGAGACCCGTCAGTCCGTCCCAGGCGGCGAAACCGGCATCAAGCCCGGCGAGGAAACCGCCACCGGACTATGGGACCGCGCCAACCTGTTTGGCACCCTGGGCGGCCTGCGCCCGGCGCTTGCGGACCGGGGCGTCACCTTCGGGCTGAACGAAAGCTTCGAGGTGCTCGGCAATCCCACTGGCGGCGTCCGCCAGACTGCGGCTTTCGAGGGACTGTTGCAGTTCGGCGTCGGCCTGGACCTGGAGAAGCTGATCGGGCTGCCCGGCGGCACCTTCAACGCAACGGGCTACCAGATCCACGGCCGCGGACTCAGCGCGAACGCGCTGTTCAACAACCTGAACACCGTCAGCAGCCTGGAAGCCCAGCGCGGCACCCTGCTGTTCGAGCTGTGGTACGAGCAGCAACTGTTCGAGAAGAGGCTTTCCGTCCGGGTCGGCCAGCTCGCCGCCGACCAGGAGTTCATGGTCACTCAGTACGGTGGCCTGTTCCTGAACCATACCTTTGGCTGGAGCACCCTGCCCAGCTCCGACCTGCCGGGCGGCGGGCCGTCCTATCCCCTGGCGACGCCCGGCGTCCGCGTGCGCTGGGCGCCGCGGGACGACCTGGCGCTGCTGCTAGGAGTGTTCAACGGCGACGCCGCCGGGCCGGGGCGCGGGCAACCGCAGTTCCGTGACCCTTCGGGCACGGCGTTCCGCCTGGGCGACGGCGTGTTCGCCATCGCGGAGGGGCAGTATGGCATCAATGGCGGGAACAACCCGACAGGCCTGCCGGGCACCTACAAGCTGGGCGCCTACTACGACTCGCAGCCCTTTCCCGACCAGCGCCGCAACGGCAATGGGGTCAGCCTGGCTGGGCTGGGTGCAGACGCCAGCGGGCAGCGGCGGCGCAATACGTATGGCCTTTATGGCATGGCCGACCAGTTGCTGTGGCGGGAGCCGGGCACGAAGGACCAGGGCCTGGGCGGCTTCGTGCGCCTGATGGGTGCGCCGGGGGATCGCAGCCTGGTCAACTTCTATGCGGATGCCGGGCTGACGTACAAGGGGCTGATCCCCGGGCGGAACAGCGACACCGCCGGCGTGGCGGTGGGCGTCGCACGGATCAGCGACACCGCGAGCCAGCTTGATTCGGACACTGGGCGGTTCCTGGGCGGCTTCTATCCGGTCCGCCGGCACGAGACGGTGCTGGAGCTGACCTACCAGGCGCAGTTCGCTCCCTGGCTGCAGGTGCAGCCGACGGCGCAGTATATTTTTAATCCGCTGGGCGGCGTGCCGGACCCGGTCAATCCGGCGCACCGGCTGCGGGATGCGCTGGTGCTTGGGGTGCGGACGGGGGTGACGTTCTAGAGCATGTCCGGATCAAACGGCTTCGTTTGGGCCGGACAAATGCTCGCCAAAACAAGAGCTAAAGCGTGTTTGGTGTCTCCACTTGCATCAAACATGCTCTAGCCTGGGATTCGGACGGGTCCGCGCCGAGGAGTGACGGTTTCCCCCTCCCTCCGGGGGAGACGCCCCGCATCCGAGGCAGATGCGCTGCCACAAATGAAAATCGTGCACCGCCCCGGGGTAGCGCAATATGTTTTCTGTTTTCATAGCAAGGAACAGAAGCGCCCCTGCATGGGGACTGCCCAAGCTTATTTGGGCCTGTTACGGTCGCCAAAATGCCACGCAAGCCGCCTCCTCCGATGTCAGCCCGTCCCAATTCCGAGGGCCAAGCGGTGTTCACCATCGTGTCGGCCAGCTACATTTCCTTGGCCGCCACGCTCATGCAGTCCGTCAGGGACCATAACCCCGGCGCCGCCCGCTTCATCGTGTTGGTGGACGCGATGCAGGACTTCCCCGGGCTGGACCTGGCGGCGGAGCTGCTGCCCGCCGAGGCATGCGGCATCGCTGGCTTCGGCAACATGGCGCTGTGGTATGACGTAATGGAGCTGAACACGGCGGTGAAGCCGTCCGTGTTCCTGCACCTGTTCGGCCGGGGCTTCGGCCAGGTGGCCTACCTCGACCCCGACATCCTGGTCACCGCGCCGCTGCAGCCGGTGTGGGACGGGCTGGATGGCCATAGCTGCGTGCTGACGCCACATCATCTGCAGCCGCTGCAGGATGGCCGCCATCCCAACGACCTCGCGATCATGAAGTCGGGTGTTTACAACCTCGGCTTCCTCGGCCTGCGCAATGACGAGGACGCGATGCGGCTGGCGCGGTGGTGGGCCGACCGGTTGCTGACGGGGTGCCGGGTGGATTTGCCGGGCCACATGTTCACCGACCAGCGCTGGATGGACCTGGCGCCCGCCTTCGTGCCGCGCACGCTGATCCTGCGCCACCCCGGCTGCAACCTGGCCTACTGGAACCTGCCGCACCGGGAAGTGCGCGGGTCGGCGGCGACCGGATTCACCGTGGACGGCCAGCCTCTGGTGTTTGCGCACTTCAGCGGCATCAAGCCGGACGATCCCTGCAGCTTCTCCAAGCACCAGGACCGCTATACTGCCGACACGCTGCCTCCGGCGATGGCGGAGCTGTGCGAGGAGTATCGCCGCCGTGTGATGCGCAACGGCTGGGCGCGTACCGGGGCGCTGCTCTACGCTTACAGCCGCTTCCCTGACGGCCGCCGGATCGAGCCGTTGATGCGCCGCTGGCTGCTGCGCACGCTGGATGCTGGGAACCTGGATCCGCAGGAGCCTGTCGGCATCCCATCCGACTACTTCGACCACCCGGAGGACGGGGCAGCGCTGGGCGCGCCGATCACCCGGCTGATGTACCAGCTTTGGCTAGACCGCCTGGACCTGCAAACGCATTTCCCGGTCGCCATGTCCGCTGGGGCCGCGGCCTACCGCAGCTGGTTCCTGTCCGGCGAGGCCGCGGTCAGCGGGGTGGACCCGCGCAGCATCGCCGCCGCGCGCCGCCTGGGCCTGCCGCACTCGTTTCCTGCGCGGCAGCCGCCCTGGCTGCGGGTGGCCGGCATGGTCTGGTCCGGCCCGGCTGCTGCCGCGGGAGGCTTCCTGGCGGAGGACGTCCGGTTCGAGCTGGACGGCGCTCCGGTTTTGCTGTCGCGCGGCCTGGCCCTCGCCTGGGAACGCCGGGCCGACCTGCAGCACCACTTCCCCCTGCGGGACCTCGGCAGCCTGGGCGCCTATGTCGGCTGGTGCCTGACCAGCGGCCTGCATGATGGCGTCGTCGCGCCGGACATGATCTCGGACGGGCTGGTGGCGTGGCTGACCGAGGTGCCGCTGGACGCCGGGCCGGCAGGGGCCGACGTGCCGCTGACTCGGGCGCTGATGCTGACCCAGGGCTGTACGTTGGGGCGGGAGGTGCTGCCGCCGGCTTCGGGCTTTCCGGGGGACCGTACGGCGCGGCTGTCCCATGCGCTGTGGTTTGCCTATCTGGCGCCCACGCTGCTGCGCTGGCCGGACGCCCTTGCGGCACCCGTACGCGCCTGGTTCGCACGGCCCAGCGAAGTGTCGGCGGCGGGCTTTACCCTCAACCGGGCCGTGCTCGTGTTATGGTGGCTGCGTACGGACGTGGCTGCGGCGCACCCGATGTTCGATGAGTCCTCGCGCCAGGACTACCTGCTCTGGCTGCTGCTGGACGGGCTGCGGGAGCTGGGCCTGGGGGTTGGCGACCTCGACCCGGCGTTGGCGCAGCAGTTGACACAGGACGTGCCGCGGATGCCGGGGGTGCCCTGGTTCGCCAAGCTGCTGCACGGGTGCCGGGCGGACCTGCGGGACAGCTTTGATCTGGCCACGCCAGCAGGCCGCCGGGGCCTCGCGGGCTGGTGCGGCAGCTTCCTGCAAGCGGAGTATGGCGGCACGTCGGCGGGGCGGGTCATGTTCCCGTCCGCGCTGGCCGCGGTTCCCGTGCGGGCGGCGCTGGCGCTGACGGGCTGCTGGACTGGGCAGAGCGGACTTGGCGAGTTCCTCCGCGGCACCGCCATGTCCCTGCGCCGTTGCGGCTTCGACGACTTCGTGGTGGTAGACCGGCTCAGCAGCCGCATGTTCCGGGCGGATGGCGACCCCTTGCCAGCCGGCACGACGCTCCACGTGGACCGCAATCTCGTCCACTTGAATGCCGAGACCGCCATGGAGGACTGGGCCTGGCTGCGGAAGCTGGGCGTGCAGTCCGCTCGCACCATAGGCTGGTGGGCGTGGGAGCTGGAGGCGCTGCCGGCCTGGTGGATGGCGTCATACAGCTATTACGACGAGGTCTGGGGCATCAGCGCCTTCACCACGGCGGCACTGGCCCGGCCTGGCCTGCGCCCGGTTCGAACGGTGCCGCAGCCGGTCCACCTGCCGGACGGCTTCGTCCCGGCGCCGCGTGCCAGCTTCGGTCTGGCGGATGGCGAGACGGTATTCTTGTTCATGTTCGACCCCCATTCGTTTGTGGAGCGCAAGAACCCGCAGGGGGTCGTGCGGGCTTTTGCCCAGGCGTTCCCTGGAGGCGACGAGCCGGTGCGGCTGATCATTAAAATGCACCACGGCGCGGACTTTCCGGAGCTGATGGCGACGCTGAAGGCCGCGTCGAACGACCCCCGTGTGGAGATTCGGGACGAATACATGGGCCGTGAGGGCGTTCTGGGTTTGATAGCCGCTGCGGATGCTTTCGTATCGCTGCACCGGTCGGAGGGGTTCGGGCGCGGCCCGGCAGAGGCGATGCTGCTGGGCAAGCCGGTCATCCTGACTGACTATTCCGGCACCCAGGACTTTGCGGACGCCAGCGTGGCGCTGCCCGTACCGTGCCGGCTGGTTCCGGTGGCGCCAGATGAGTATATCGGGGTGGAGGGGCAGCGCTGGGCCGAGGCGGACGTGGCGGCGGCGGCGGAGCACATGCGCTGGGTAGCGCGGAACCCGGCGGCGGCCCGGCAGCTAGGGCTGCGCGCGCGGGCGCGGATTCAGGCGGCGCATGGGGCGGAGGCCGTTGGGAGGCAGGTGCTGGCGGCACTGGACCTCGGCGATGCCGAAAGACGTCCAGCCGACGTCCAACGCCCGGCGCGACGCGGCAAGCGCTACGAAACCAGCCCACGCGCTGCCAGTCATACTGCGGCCGAGTGATGCGCCAATAGCAAATGCACAAGCATCCCGGAACCTGGGCGTCTGTGCCGGCACGACTAAGCAGCCTTTTTTAGGTTCTCACACGGATGCTTCATGCGTTCCTTGTTGAGCTTTTTGACGGCAGCGTGAATGGCGCTGTTCAGGTCAGTTACGTCCCTGAACGTTTGATGAGCCAGGTGGTG
>JAABUT010001147.1_pt1 | contig 32317 bp, 29 predicted proteins | sample 5559281 | NCBI WGS metagenome assembly JAABUT01 (sample SAMN10711880, study PRJNA513359) | rock metagenome | isolation source: Antarctica rocks | place: Antarctica: Victoria Land, Ricker Hills nord | collected 2016-01-04 | reverse complement strand
CGTGAGATGCGTCGCCATTGCGGCCTGTTGCTGATGGTCGATTTCCCTTTGCGTACGCGAGTCCGAGGGCCAAATCTGTTCACCGTCATTGCGGAAGACCCATGAGGTACTCGGTATCTTTGCACTCAGCATGGCACGATCATGCGGTGTTGCATCAGGAGAAGCGCGCGGCCTGCTGCGGGCTTATTCTCGCCATGTGTCGGAATGATCGTCGAGCGGTGTTCCCATTGCAGTAGTGTGAATTATTGCACAGGGAGGCATCCGATGAGTGCAGCGAATACGCTTTCTCTCCTCGATACGTTCCTGCCGTCCTTCGATCAGCATAACGCGCATGTCGCGGTGATCCATGCATCACCCACACAGGTTCACACTGCGCTCCGAACGGTCACGACAGATGAGTTGCCCATCTCCCGACTCCTCATGATGATCCGCGCGCTTCCCGGACGGCTCACGACGCGGGGGCGTGCGGCGGGCACACTCCCGCGACCTGTACTGTCGCTCCTCGCCTCCCGGAACTTCGCTGTCCTGGCGGACGAACCCGATGTGGAGATCGTCTTCGGCCTCATCAGCCAGCCGTGGAAAATGCGCGGCGGTGCAGCGCATCTGATCGTCGATGCGCGCGATTTCGTTGCGTTCTCGGCACCGGGCTTCACGAAGGTGGCGATCAACTTCTCTTTCCTCCCGGTGGATGGCTGCACGCGCGTCGCCACGGAAACACGCATCCTCGCAACCGACCCAGACACGCGCACGCGGTTTCGCCGATATTGGCGCGTCGTGCGGATCGGCAGCGGCATTATCCGGTGGGACCTGCTGCGCGCCATCAAGCGACGTGCGGAGCGTGCACCGGGCGCGTGACGTACGCGCTCGATTTCCTGCCCGCTGGTTCCCTTCACATCGAGCTACGTTCCCAGATGCGCCCCATCTGCTATAATCGCTCGTACAGTATGTACGTACATCAGAGAACACCGAAATTCGGCAGATTATGCAAGCGATAGGCGGCCCATTTCGGCGATGTGGTGGTTGCGCGGAGGGGTAAAGAGGGAAATGATGGATGAGCGAGGGTGGAAGGTGGCGGCGGTCACGGACGCGGAGCGGCTGCTGATCGATCAACTCTGGGCCGACGTGCAGCGGCGCAACCGGTGGAAGTCACGCCGTTGGCGGATATTCAATCGGATACGGACGCTGACTGTAGCGCGCGACTGGTTTCGATTCGTGCGGTAGTCGCGCAAACCCTTCCCCTCCCCTCTCCATCGCCGCACGGAGCCCCATCATTTCGCGATCCCAGGGCGATGGAGAGGGGCCGGGGGTGAGGAACGGCAGGCTGTAGCCCGCCGCCACCGATGATCCGTCCGTAATCCCGCTTATGACATGGGTCGGGCAGGTGTGAGGTGGGGCGCGAGGAAGCGCCACGCATCCCGGCGCGACGCGCGAGCGAGTGGCGTGTCGATCCGGTTGAAGACGTGGCCGCCGGGCGCGTTGTCGTAAATTCGGTACTGGAAGGAGTCTGCCTTTCCCTCCGCTTTCAGTGCCTGAATCAGCCGCTCGACCTCCAGCACGTTCACGTCCTCGTCGTTCGTCGTCGTGTGAATTAGCAGAGGCGTCCCGGCGTAGCGGTGCACCTGCCACGACGGCGAGCGGCGGCGGTACTCCGTGACATCCTCCTCGGCGCTCTTGCCGATGTGGTGCGGGGCGGCCATCAGATCGCGGTAGCCCTGGCTCTTGTACCCCATCCGCGCGACGAGGTCGCTGACGGGCACGGCAACATACGCCGCCGCGTAGTCGTCCGGGTGGTCGAAGATGTTGAGCAGCGCGTGCAGCCCGCCGTGGCTCCAGCCAATGATGCCGACGCGCGCCGGGTCGAGGAAGGGGTACGTCTCGATCGCGAAATTGCGCGCGGCGTATGAGTCCTCCGTCTCCAACCCGCCGTAGTCGATCTGCTCGTAGAAGGCGCGGCCGTATCCCGTGCTCCCCCGATACTCCGGCGCGATCACGGTGTACCCTTGCAGGACGAGTTCGCGCACGACATTCACCGCGCCGGAGCCGAAGTTCGCGTGGATGCCGCCATGCACCTGAACGATCAGCGGGTGGTGGCCCGAACGGTCCAGATCACGCGGAATGAAGACGTACGCGCGCAGCACGAGCGGGTTCCCTGCTCCCTGCGCCGTCGGGTTCGGTGTGTTGCGCGGCGGCGGCCCAGTGAATGAGACAAGGTCAATCGCCGCGATGTCGCCGAGCCGGTTATAGAACATCAGATCATCGACCTGCCGCGCGAGTACGTCCATCGTGTGCCGCTGCTCCTCCAGCGCCCGCTCCAGCTTCCGAATTATCCCGTCGCGCGCGTCGTCTCCCATTCCTTACTCCTCTCAAACATCGAATTTCCCGAACAGGGGGACTAGCCACATCTGCCCAAGGGGCACCCGACAGAGAGCACAGAGGAATGCGAAATGAGATTCTCTTCTGTATCCTTCTCTGTGTCCTCTGTCGGGTGCCCCTTGGGCAGATGTGGCTAATCGTTTCCCTTCTCTATCGATGGTTCCGTCGTTCAGTAGTGCAGCAATAGGCCGAGGATCGCCGCGCCCACGAGGACGATGACGGGGTTCCACCGTGGGCGCAGGATCACGATGGCCGGTGCGGCGAGGGCGATGGCCCAGTCCGCTGGGCCGCGCGCCGCGCCGCGCACGATGGACCACGCCGTCCAGAGCAGCGTGCCGACGACCGCGAGGCCGACCATCCGCATCGCGCCGATCACGCGCGGATTGTGCGCGACGCGGCGGTGGAGCGCGGAGATCGGCAGGACGAGCAGCGACGGGATGACATTCGCGACCGCCGCTGCCGCCGCCCCCGCGAAGCCGTAGACGAGGTAGCCGAGGGCGATCACATACAACCCATTCGGCCCCGGCGCGATGCGCCCGACCGCCAGCGCCTGCCCGATCTGCTGCTCGTTTGCCCAGCCGTGGGTATGCACGAGGCTCTGTACAAGAAGCGGCAGGCTCCCCAGGCCACCGAATGAGAGGACACCCGCCTTCAGGAACTCCCAGAACAGGGTCAGGGTATTCATCCGCGCTGCGCCCCACCCGGCGCGGGCGCGGCGGGCGCTGTCGTGGTCGCGGGTGGGCGGTTGCCGCCGAGAAGCCGCGGGAAGAGCGCGCCAAGCAGGCCCATCGTGAGCAGCACCAGCGGGATCGGCACATGGAGCAGGCCGAAGAGCAGGCAGCAAGCGGCCATCACGCCCAACCCGCGCACGCGCTCCCAGCCGACGCCGAGTTGTCCCCGCCCCATCTGCACGACAATCGCGAAGGTCAGCCCACCCGTCGCGGGGACAACCCCGGCGAGCATCGCCCCAGCAACCCGATTCCCCTGCACGACGGTGATGAACGCGGCGAGAATAGTCGTGATAATCACGGCAGGGCCGAGCAACCCGGCGAGCGAGACGACCACACCGCCCGCCCCCGCAATCATCCGGCCCATCACAATCGACTGCGCGATGATGTTCGTGCCCGGCGTCAGCTTGGAGAGGGCGAACGCCTCATTGTACTGGTCGCCCGTGAGCCAACGGTGCCGCTGCACGAACTCACGCCGCATGAGAAAGAGCGTCGCCGCGCCTCCCCCGAACGAGAACGCGCCGATACGCAGCCACGTCAAAAAGAGGGTGCGGAGCGACGGCGGGTGCGGGTCGCGCGCCGCCTGATCCTCGGGGAGCGGGAGCGATGCGACATCGGGCGCGGTATCAGGTCGCTGCATGATGTTCTTCGTTCCTCCACTCGTGCATCGATGCCGCGTGTATCCTACCTTATGACAGCGGACAGGAACGAGAAGCGAGAAGCCAGAAACCAGAAACCAGAAGCCGGATGACGGATGTCGAACCATAGGGTACTCGCTGCGGATATCCGATGTCCTCTCTGGCTTCTGGTTTCTGGCTTCTGTCTTCTTCCACCATCCGCTGGCTGCTATAGTGCGTACGAATTTGCCGACTGATGACGAAGCGAGGAGCGTGACGAACGGGATGACGACGACACTGCACAAGCGAAAACACCAGCACCCGGCGCGCGTTGTTTCTTTCCGGTGGGGGCTGCACGCCATTCGCATTGTCGCGATCCTCACCGCCGTGGTCGCGCTCGGCGGGATGATTGTCTCATTCTACGCATACCGGCAGGTCGGGCGGACGGAACGGGCGGCACAAAGTCAGTTGCGCTCCCTCGGCCAGACGATCGCACAATCCGCAGACACCCTCCGCAGCACGGCGGACGCGAGCACGCAGGGCGCCACAACGGTGGACATGGCGGCGACGTCGTTGTCGCAAACCTCCGGCTCGCTCCGCGATGTCGCGACAACGGTCGAGGCGACCGCGAAGGTGCTCAACTTCACCATCCCGATCACGAACACCCGGCCACTCGCCGGCGCGGACGAGAACTTTCGCCAGGTCGCGACGCAACTGCGCACGATCGCCACGTCAATTGACCAGACGCAGGATTCGCTCGGCAAGAACAGCGGGAATCTCCGCACCATCGGGCAGCAAGTCGGTGTTGTCGCCGGGAACATGGATGATGTTGCCCGCCAACTGCGCCAGTCCGCCGACGGACCCAGCGCGAACAGCGCGCCCGCCATCGCGGGGAACGTCCGGCTCGTACTCATCTGGAGCATGGTGCTCCACCTGCTCCTGCTCGTCTTCGCGATCTCTTTTTACATTCTCGCGTCCATCGTGCGGCAATTGCTTTATCATGAACTCCACATGATGGACAACGACGATACCGATGCACACGGGGACACCGGCGAGTGATGTGGGGAGAGAAATGTACATGCGACGCGCGTGGGTTCTTGGTGGGATCGCGATGCTACTGGTCGGGCTGACGGCCTCTCCCGCTGCGGCGGCGCCATTCGCCGCGCCCGCGTTCCAGACGCAGTGGGCGGCGGGTGAGGCGTTGACGGCGAACTTCTGGGGCCCGCTCGCGACCGCCTCCGACGGGCGGCAGGAGTATTACCGGGATGCACAGAGCGGGCAGCGCACCGTGCAGTACTTCGACAAGGGGCGGATGGAGTACACCGACCCGCCCGGCGTCATCACGAACGGCCTGCTCCCCGTTGAGATGATCCGGGGGCGCGTGCAACTCGGTAACGATCTCTTTGTGAGCCGCACGCCGCCGCAAATCCCGATCGCGGGCGACCAGAACGGCGGTGGCCCGACGTACGCCTCCATTAGCAACCGAGGAGGCGCGGTGCTCCTGCCAACCGCTGCCAACACCGGCGCGCCGATCACGACATTCCTGTCCGGCTCCGGCGACGTGTCGCAGGGCGACGCCAGCGCCACGACCCTCAGCGGGTACGACGCGCGGACACAGCACAATGTCGCGTCGGTCTTCGTGGACTACCGCAACCGCGCCGGGCTGGCGACGATTGGCTACGCGATCTCCGAGCCGTTCCGCGCCGCGTTCATGGTGAGCGGGCAGCCACGGGATGTGATCGTCCAGGTCTTCGAGCGGCGTGTGCTGACCTACACCCCGAAAAACAACATCGCCTTTCAGGTGGAGATGGGCAATGTCGGGCAGCACTACTCTCAGTGGCGCTACCCGCCCGGCGCGGTGCCGATTCTGCCACCCTTGTAAGACAAAACTGCGTTACCTTTTTCGGGTGAATGCGACCTGTATGTGAGCATCATGTCGCATTTGCCCGGAGAAGGGATGACAGCATGACGACGCTCCCGATTGCCGAACCACCCCCGCTGCCGCTCAGCACACTCCTCGTGGAGGATCGGGCGCGGCTCGTGCGCCTCTGCGCGTTTCTCACCGGCGCGCCGGAGGCCGCCGAAGACCTCGCACAGGAAACATTGAGCGAGGCATGGCGGAGCCGACACACACTCCGCGATCCGACCCGGCAGTCGCAATGGCTCACGGGCATCGCGCGCAACATCTGCCGCTGCTGGACGCGGACACGCGCCACACAACGTAACAGTGGCGGCTCGTGGTCCGGCGAGCATGAACCGGCGGACGCACTCGACATTGAGACGGACCTCGATCGCGCCGAACTCGCGACGCTGCTCGACCGCGCCCTCGCCTTGCTGCCCCCGATGACGCGCGTGGTGCTGATCGAGCGGTACATCGAGGAATCCTCACACGCCGTAATCGCCGCGCGGCTGGGAATGAGCGAGGGCGCGGTCAAAGTTCGCATCCAGCGCGGCAAACTCGCCCTCCGTCGCGTCCTCACGACGACATTTCCCGAGGAAGCGGCAACATTTGGCGTGTGTGAGACCGCACGATGCGGCGGATGGGAAGAAACGCGCATCTGGTGCCCCACCTGCGGGCAACGCCGCCTCACCGGTCGGTTCGTCACAGGCGGGCCGGACGGCGGGATGACGCTGCGCTGCCTGACGTGCAACCCTGCGGGTGAATCGGGATATGTGATTGCCAATGCGAATCGTGGCGACGCCGATCGCATCCTCGGCGGCGTGCAGACCTACAAGCCCGCGCTGACACGGACTCAGGCATGGGTACATGCGTACTATCGGTCCGCGTTGGCGCGGGGTGTCGCGATCTGCCCGTGCTGCAACCGGACGAACGCGCTGCTGATAGGCGCCCCGCCCGATGATGGGCCGTGGTTGCACCGTGACTGGCGGTTCCGCGTTCTCTGCGGCGACTGTGGCTGGTTCTTCACGCTGAGTTTCCCTGGCTCGATCTTCGCCCTGCCGGAGGTGCAGCGGTTCTGGCGCGCGCACCCCCGGATGCGTACACTCCCCGTGGAAACAGTCACCGTCGATGGCTCACCCGCGATTGTTACGCGCTTTGCGAGTGTCACGGAGAGCGCGAATCTCGCGGTGATCTCCGCGCGGGAGACGTTCGCGGTGCTCGGCATTCACGCGAACAATGGCGCGTAACGCGCCGACCGTTGTTCCCGCCGACCGCCTGCCGATGATTGCCCTCCTGAGCGCGAACGCGGTCTCGCTCGTCGGCAACCGGCTTACCCTCGTCGCGGTCCCGTGGTTCGTCTTGCAGACGACGGGGAGTGCGACGCGCACGGGTGTCACGGCGGCCATCGGGGCGCTCGCGTACATCCTCGCGGCCTTCTTCGGGGGGGCGCTCGTGGATCGGTTCGGCTTTGCGCGCACGAGTGTCCGCGCGGACATCGCGAGTGGCGTCACCCTCGCGGTCATCCCGCTCCTGCATCACACCGTCGGGCTGCAGTTCTGGCAGTTGCTGGCGCTCGTCTTCCTGAGCACATTCTGCAACACCCCTGGCACCACCGCGCGGCAAAGTATGCTGCCGGACCTCGCGGCGCGGGCGGCAATGCCACTGGAGCGGGCAAACGCCGCCGTGCAAACCATTGGCACCTTCGCGCGGCTCGTCGGCCCGGCCCTCGCAGGTCTCTTGATCGCCGTTATCGGCACGAGCGATGTGCTCTGGCTCGATGCCGCGACATTTGCCGTTTCGGCGGGGATCGTCGCGGCGCTCGTACCATCCGGCACGGCGCAACGCACGCCGGACGTACAGGGAAATCCCCTGCGCCGGTATGTCAGCGAACTCCGGGCGGGCATCCAGTTTCTGCGCCACGATCCCCTCATCATGGCGCTCGTAACGAGCAGCACGGTCGGTAATTTCCTCGCCGCCGCGCTCTTCTCCGTCATCCTGCCTGTCTACGCGCGCGCCGCGTTCGGAACCGCGTTCGATCTCGGGTTAATGCTTTCCGCGTTCGGTGGTGGTGCGTTGATCGGCACCCTCCTCACCGGCATGGTTGCGCCCGGGTTGCCGCGCCGAACCCTCTATCTCGGGGCGGCGATCGTGGGTACGATCCCCCGCCTGGCGCTCATCGGCATGCCACCGCTCGTGGTGATCGTCGGCGCGCTCGCGGTGGCAGGGATCGGGAATGGACTGTCGAACCCGGTGATCTTCACGGCCTATCAGGAGCGCGTGCCAGCCGCGCTACGCGGGCGCGTCTTCGGAACGATTATCGCGGTCAACACCATTGCGGACCCTCTCGCGCTGCTGCTCACCGGCTCAGTGCTCGACCGGGCGGGGCTGTCGATGACGATTATCGGGGTCAATGCCCTCTCCCTCGCCACCGTCGGTTGGATCGTCGTCAACCCGGCGTTTCGGGCGCTTGGGCGGCGTCGGGTATAGTAAGCCAAAGGCCGTACCCGGATGGATCGTGCCAGGATAACGGAGTGGGGGAAGCAACCCGTGCGCGAATGTGATGACCGATGACCGCGACAGGTGATCCGGCCCGCGTGCGCGTCGCGGCAACGGCAACGGCGACGGACGAACGGCTCTGGACGTGGCCTTTCGTCTTCGCGCTCCTGAGCGTCTTCCTCTTCTACGGGTCGTTCTACCTCACGCTCGTCGCGCTGCCGAAGTATCTCAAGGATCATTTCGGCAGCGGCGCGGCGGAGATCGGGCTAGTGACGGGTCTGTTCTCCGTCGCGGCGATGCTGCCCCGGCCACTGGTGGGCCGGGTGGCGGATCGCGGCTCGTCGTACCGCCCGATGGTGCTGGCGACGGCGATTTTCGTCGTCGCCAGCCCGCTCTACATCACCGCGACGACGCTGCCGCGCCTGATCGCCGTCCGGCTCCTGCACGGCACCGGGATGGCGTGCTACACGACCGCCGCGCCGACGCTGATCGCCTCGCTCGCGCCGCCACACCGGCGTGCGGAGGCGATGGGCTTCTGGGGCATGGCGAACACCGTCGCCCTCGCCACCTTCCCCGCCCTCGGGCTGTTCCTCGCCGAACGGTGGGGTTACCCGGTCGTCTTCGCCACAGCGACGGCGGTCAGCGTCGCCAGCGTCATCGTGACCGCGCTCGTCCGGCCCCGGCGGGTGCAACCCGTCGCGCGCCCGCTGCCCGTCGCCGGGGCGTGGCTGGAGCGGCGCGTCCTCGGCCCCGCGCTCGTCGGCTTCGTGCTCGTGCTCGCCTATAACATCGTCCTCTCCTTCACCGCGCTCCTCGCGGACGACCGGCAGATCGCGGGGGCAGGCTTCTTCTTCACAGTCTTCGCCGCAGCGCTCTTCGCGTACCGAATTATCGGGCGGCGGCTCGCGGATCAGCGCACCCGCTGGGCCGTCACGATACCGGGGATGGCGTGCGTCGGCGTGGGGATGCTCGTCGCGTCGCTCGCGCATTCGTTCATCGCGCTGGCGCTCGTCGCCATTCTCGTCGGCATCGGCTACGGCGCGGCGCAACCCGCCCTGCTCGCGCTCACGGTCGATCTCGTGCCCGTGGAGCGACGCGGCGCGGCCATCGCGACCTTCTACGTGATCTGGGAGATCGGCGCGGCGACGAGTTCCATCGTCCTCGGCGGGGCGGCGCAACTCATCACCTACGGCGGGATGTTCGCCATCTCCGGCGTTCTGCTGCTCGGCACGGTGGCGTTCCTCGTCCTGCGGTTCCGGGGCGAGAGTAAGCGCGCGGGGAAGGAGACCTAACCCCCCTGCCACCCAGAGGGCACCCGCCTTCCCCATGGGGAAGAGGGAAGAAGCAATCGCCGCTTGGCGATTGCTGTATCGGATCGCTCCCCTCCCGCGTCGGGAGAGGCCAGGGGTGGGTCACTCCCGTGGCAGGGTCGCCGCGATCACGTCCGCCGCACGCGCGTCGCCCGGTTCGTTCCGCTCCCGCAGCCCCGCGACGACGCGCTGCTTGACTGCCGCAGGCCCGGCGGGGCCGACCTTGAACTTCGCGTCCGTTTCGATTACGCGCAGACGAAGCGCCGCCAACATGCGCAGGCGCGGGCCATAGAAATCGCCATCGACGAGCGGCTCGTACGTCGTCTCCGGCTCGTACGCCGCGACGAGCCGGGCCAGCGCCGCCGCAACATCGCCCGGGTCCGTCGAGACGGTCGCCTCGCACATGAATGCGACGGCGCGGAAGTTGAGCGTGGAGCGGGCCGCGTCGCGCGGATCGACCCAGACATGGCGCGACGCCGCGAGAAAATCCGAGACCATGAACGTCACGCGCGGGTTCGCCCGGATCGCGGCGAAGGTCGGGTCCGCTTGCACGCAGTGGAGTTCGATCTCGTCCCCCGTCTTGACGAATGGGAGGATCGAGACCTGCGGAAACCCGCCGGGCGGCGTGGCGATCAGGTGCCCATGCCGCTGCCCCGCGACGAATGCCGCGACTTCCTCCGGGTCTGATGGGTACTTCGGTGAACGATACATCGGCACGCTCCCTCTTGGTTCATCCCCGGTTTCAGTCATCCCCCGTTGTGGAAGTCGTGGCGGATTTGGCGACCTGGCGGGCAGCGCGGCGCTCCATGCGGCGGGCTTTTTTCTCGGCGGCGGCGGCGAGGGCCGCCTCAGTCTGCGCGTGGGTGCGGCGCGGGATGCGCGCGGCGATGGGCACGGCGATGAGCGTGATGAAGCCGAGCACGATGTACGCGCGGTGGATCGAGGCGACCGGCTGCGTGGAATGCCGGGAGGAGATGATCGCGCCCGTCAGCGCGGAGCCGACCGCGATGCCCACGTTTGTGCTGATCGACAAGACCGCCATGCCCGTCGCGCGCTCCTCCGGTGCGACCGCGTTCGCGGTGAGGTAGCGAAGCGGCGTGCCGAGCAGCGACGACAGCCCGATGCCACCGATAATCAGCGTGAGCAGGAACGTCCATGTGTTCGTGACGACCGTGCCGAGCATGAAGAGGCCGAGCGCGGTGATCAGTGTGCCGCCGACGAGCACGGGGCGCGGCCCGTAGCGGTCCAGCAGGAGGCCGACGACGGGCGTCGCGAAGCCGAGCGTCAGCGCGGCGGGCGTGAGGAAGTAGCCGGACTTCTCCGTGCTGAACCCGAGCGCGATGACGGCGAGCGTCGGCATGAAGACGAGACTCGATTCCACGATGCCCGCGATCACCGCCAACCCGTCCGCGATGCGCAGGTCGTGATGGCGGAAGAGGCGCAGCGGGATGATCGGCGCGTCTGCGTGCCGCTCGGCGGTGACGAAGAGATAGCCGAACCAGAGGAAGGCGAAGAACGGGAAGAAGACGCTCTGCGAGACGATGCTGCCCCAGACATCGTCGCCCTTCACCTCATTGAGCGCGCCCATCAGCCCAACGAGTGCGATCGTGAGGAAGAGCAGGCCGCGAATGTCGAGGTTGCCGCGTCGCTCCGCCCGCTGCGTCGGCAGCACGCGCAGGCCGATGATGAAGACGATCACGGCCAGCGGCAGGTTGATGATGAACAACCAGTGCCACGAGGCGTGCTGCGTCAGCACGCCGCCGAGGTTCGGGCCGATGATCGCCGCCATGCCCCAGAGGGAACCGGTGACGCCGTACGCGAGGCCGCGCCGCTCGTGCGGGAAGGTGTCGCCGATGATCGCGTTCGCGGTCGGAAAGATGCCGCCCGCGCCGATGCCCTGAATCGCCCGTGCGAGCAGGAAGACGCCGAAGTTCGGTGAGAGAAAAGCGAGGAATGAGCCGAAGCCGAAGAACGCGACATCGACGAGGAAGATCGTTCGACGCCCGTAGCGGTCGGCAAGTTTCGCCATCGTCGGCTGGCTGAGCACATTGAAAAGCGCGTAGATGCCGATCACCCACGCGATCGCGCGGGTCGAGACATTGAAGCTCTCCTGCAAGGCAGTGAAGGCGGGCGCGACAATCGTCAGGTCGAGCGCGGCCATGAAAATGCCGAGGCCGAGGCACGCGATCACGAGATACTGCGTGCGCGCGTTTTTTGTGTCGGTGGCGGTATCGGTGGCAGTCATGCGGCCCAACTCCTACCGGAGCGCATGGTCGAGGACCATGCCCCCGAACAAGAGCGCGAGGTAGAGGTTGGAGTAGACGAAGACACGCTTCGCGGTCGCCTTGTTCGTCTCCCGCAGGAGCCGCCCGACGACGTAGAGGAAGCCCGCGCCGAGCAGCACCGCGAGGGCGATGTAGAGCGTGCCCATCACCTGCCCGATGGCTAAGAGCAGCGTCGCGCCGATCAGCAGGACGGTGTACACCGCGATGTGCCGCGCCGTCCGCACCTCGCCGATCACTACGGGTAGCATCGGGATGCCGACGCCCTCGTAGTCCTTGCGGATCAGGATGGCCAGCGCCCAGAAGTGCGGCGGCGTCCAGAGGACGATGATCGCGAAGAGGACGACGGCGGCGAGCGTCACGTGATTCGTCACCGCCGTCCACCCAACGAGGGGCGGGAAGGCGCCCGCCGCCCCGCCGATGACGATGTTTTGCACCGTGCGCCGCTTGAGCCAGAGCGAGTAGATGTAGACATAGAAGAGCAACCCCGCCAGCCCGAGCAGCGCGCTCAGCACATTGACGAAGGCGAGGTAGAGCACGAACCCGATTGCGCCGAGCGCGCTCCCGAACAGGAGCGCGTTGCGCGGCGACACCGCACCGGTGACGACCGGGCGGGCGCGGGTGCGCTTCATCGCCCGGTCGATGTCACGGTCGATGTAGGCGTTGATCGCGTGCGCGCCACCCGCCATCAGCGCCCCCGCCGCGAGCGTCACGACGATCAGCCCGAATGACGGGGCGTGATCCGACGCGACGAGCATCGCGCAGAGCGTCGTGACGAGCAGCAGCGGGATCACACGCGGTCGTGTCAGGCTGAAGTAGAGCGCCGCGACGGACGGCTCCCGCTCGCGCGCGGCGCTCACAACCACTTCGTCGGCACGTGTGCCATCGACCGGGCCATCCCCACCTACTCCTGCGGCACGGGCGCGGAACGCGAAACCGGTTAGCAACACCAACGTGCCGAAGAGGGCCGCCGCCGTGCCGATGTGCAGCGAGACGAGCCAGCCGGGCAGCAGGTTGACGACCTGCACGACGCCAATCGTGATCTGCAACACGACCAGCCCGCAGGCAAGCCCCGTAAGCCGCGCGAATACTGGATAGGCGCGCTTGTTCTTCCGCGCCTGCGTGTAGAGGACGACGAGCAGCGCCGCGAGGGTGTACGCGAAGAGCCGGTGCACCATCTGCACGCCGGCCGGGAAGAGCGTCCCGTCCATCGGCACAAGCCTGCCGTTGCAGAGCGGCCACGTCGTGCAGGCCGCGCCCGCGTGCTGGCTAGTCGTGTACGCGCCGGTCAGGAGCACGCCGTAGCCGAAGATCGCCGCCGCGAGCGCCAGCGTGGGGAATCGCGCGAAGCCGACGAGACGGACGCCGGGCGTCGGCAGCGGGCGCGGCAGGGTATTGACGGTCAGCGCCGCGAGGGAGGCGAGCAGGATCATCGAGGTCGCGAGATGGATCATCACGAGGCCCGACTTCAGATCGAACCAGACGACGAACGCGCCGAGCAGCACCTGCACGACGAGCGCGCCCGTCGCGGCGAGGGTGGGGCCGAGGAGCCAACGGTTGTTGCGATGATTGCGCCAGACAACCACCAATAGCGCGACGACCAGCACGCTGATGACCCCGGCGATAAGGCGGTGGATGTATTCGATCAGGACGGGTTGCTCCCAGAGGGGGTACGCCTTGCCGTTGCAGAGGGGCCAGTTATCGGCGCAGCCGAGGCCGCTCTTGCTCAGTCGCACCACGCCGCCCCAGAAGATCTCCGCCCACGCGGTGCCGAGCGTGACCGCAGCCAGGATGGGCAGGCTGACCGCGAAGCGGCGTGCGCCGGTGCGGCGCGGCATGCGGGAGGTTGCCGTGTTCATCGGCACGCCCCGGTCCGACGGCAGCACAACAACCGGGTGCGGCGCTGGACGCGCACCGGCTTGGAGCATTCTTTCATGGCTTCCCTCCGCGACCAGCAGATCGCACGGCTGGTATGGTTGATCGACGTTGACCAACAAATCCACAAACGGCCCGTTCACGGATGCTTCCGGGGCGCAGCGTCGCGTCCCTCGCAAGGGAAAGTGTGCTCCCAAGACCCCGCGCTGTCAACACGGGGGGGAGTAGCGAGTAACGAGTTCAAAGTAGCGTATATAGAGCATGATGAGTCCGTGCTCGCTACTCGCTACTCGTTACTCGCTACTTCCCCGTAGTGCGCTGTCGGTTCCTTCTCATTGAACCAATCGTAGAAAAGTTTGCTCATAATGACGAGGTAGAGCAGATTCCCCGGCACCCACATGATCGCGCCGCCGACCTGCTGATCCGTTAGCGGGTTGATGTTGCCGAGTTGCAGCGCCCCGGCGTAGACGCCGTAGAAGGCGCGTGGCGCGAAGACGAGCACCGCGCCGAGCACGACATTCGGCTGGCAACTGAGCGCGAGGTAGAGCACCTGATTGGCGCGCGACAGGCGGGAAAGCTCCGGCAGCGCCCCGAAGACCGGCCACCAGAAGAAGATCGCCGTGATGAGGAAGCAGCCGTGCTCCAGGGCATGGATGCGCGCGTCGAGCACGGCGGCAGTGTAGAGCGCGGGGATGTGCCACATGAGGAACGCACCGGTGGAGATGAGCCACGCGAAACCCGGATTGGTGAGCAGCCGGAAGATGACGGCGGGCGTACGCTTCGCGAGAAGCGGGCGAAGAAAGGCGGCGGGTGTCCCAAGCAGCAGCAGCGGCGGCACGACGATGATGAGCAGCAGGTGCTGGATCATGTGCACCCAGAAGGCGTTATCCGCGTACGTGTCGATCGGCGACTGGAGGGCGACGAAGATCACGAGCAGCCCGCCGAGGAAGAACCACATCTGGCGCGGCGTGACGGCCTCCGGGTCGCGCTGCTCGATGATTCCCGTCGCGTAGAAGTACCCTGCGCCGACAAGGATCAGCCCGAGCCAGATCAGCGAGTTGAACTGAAATGAGAGCGGCCCCGTGCCGCCCGCGTGTGCGGAGACCGTCGTCGGGAGCAGCGCACAGGCGACGATGAGCGAAAACAGGGGCCAGTGGCGTGGCATTCGGGAAGAGCGAGGGACAGGAACCGGCATGGAGAAAACCTCACACATCGAGGGATACATTGTGGGCGAAGAGCGAAGGGGGTAGAATTGTGCTCCCTGGCACGTCCGAGGCGCGCCGGAGATGACCGCAACGATAGTATAGACCCGCGTGCAGGGGGCGTCCACGCGATCGTAACCGCCCCAACGGCTACGGAACATGCGTGCGGAAGGGACGATTATACAGACCGTGAGTGACACCATTATTCGGGCACATTGGGGACATCAAGGCAATGTGCGGCGTGCCGTTCCTTGACACCGCCGCGTCGCCTTCCTATCATGTGGGTGTAGTTGAGGTCTCGCACACAGTTACGCTCCGCCGTTGCCCGTTCGTTTCGCCGGGATGGAGGAGAACACCTGTATTGGTCGCATCGACGCTGATGACGGTCGTGTGTTAGCATGAAGCCCTTCGCAATGGCGCGATGAGGGGGAGACATCACAGATGCGCGGATTCCGCTCGAAGCCTTCACAATCCTCGAAGTTCTCTCGTTCCTCCCTGCTGCTCGTGTTCGCGCTCGCGTTGCCGCTCCTCCTGTCGGCGTGCGGTTCGAGTTCGCTCCACACACCGCTGAACCCGCAGAGTGACGCCGGTCACACGGTTGACCGCCTCTGGTGGATTATGTTCGGCATGTCCGTCGTGATCGAGGGCCTCGTGGCGGGAGTCGTGATCGTGGCGCTCGTCCGCTTCCGGCGCAAGCCCGGCGACCCGGAGCCTGTGCAGATCACCGGCAACACGCGGCTGGAGATCGCCTGGACGATTGCCCCCGCGATGGTGCTCGTCGTCCTCCTCGTGCTGACGCTGACGACGATGGTCAACATCTCCGAGCCGAAGGGCACAACGATGCGCATCACCGCCACCGGCCAGCAGTGGTGGTGGGAATTCGATTATCAGGGCATGAACATCGTGACGGGCAACGAGATGCACATCCCTGTCGGCGAGAATGTCCACATCGACCTGCGCTCCAAGGATGTGATCCACGGCTTCTGGGTGCCGGTGCTCAACGGCAAGCGCGATGTCATCCCCGGCCACAACAACCAACTCTGGTTCCGCGCGGACAATCCCGGCACCTTCCGCGGCGAGTGCACCGAGTTCTGCGGCGCGGAACACGCGAACATGAACTTCATCGTTGTGGCGCAGCCGCGCGCGGAGTTCGATGCGTGGGTCAAGCAGCAGCAGGCGCCACCCGTCAGCGATCAGACCGGCCTCGCCGCCGAGGGGCGCGACCTCGTGCAGGGCGCGAAGTTGGACGCGAACGGCAACCTCGTCTCCTGCATCGCCTGCCACATGATCGACGGCACCAACCTGAAAGCCAAAGTGGGGCCGAACCTGACGCACGTCGGGAGTAGGCAGTATATCGCTGCGGGCACGGTCCCGAACGACACCGACAACCTGATCCGCTGGATTCACAACACGCAGGATGTGAAGCCGGACAATAAGATGGTTTTCCTGAACAGCCAGGGGTCGCCCTACCTGTTGGATGACGACACGGTGCGGAAGATCGTCGCGTATCTCCAGAGTCTCAAGTAGCGAGCCAACCCTAGAGGAGTCATGCGAATGGCGACCGTCACATCCCCCGGCATCTCTGTCGCTCCCGAGCAGCAGACCCAGGCACCGCGAAGAAGCGCGGGCGCGGTCATCTGGGACTACATGACGACCGTCGATCATAAGAAGATCGGCTTCATGTACACCGTCCTCGGCGTGTTCTACTTCATCGTCGGTGGCATCGAGGCGCTACTGGTTCGCCTTCAACTCGCGACGCCGAACGGCAGAGTGCTATCACCCTCCCAGTACGATCAGGTCTTCACGATGCACGCGACGACGATGATCTTCCTCTTCGTCATCCCGGTGTTCGCGGGCTTCGCGAACTACTTCATCCCACTGATGATCGGCGCGCGGGACATGGCCTTCCCGCGGTTGAACGCCTTCGGCTTTTGGATGCTCCTCGGCGGCGGATTGCTCCTGAATTCCAGCTTCTTCTTCGGCGGCGCGCCGGACGCGGGCTGGTTCGCCTACGCGCCTCTGACGGAGCCAGCGTACAGCCCCGGCAAGAGCATGGACTTCTGGGCCGTTGGCCTGACGATGCTCGGCATCTCCTCCATCGCCGGTTCGATCAACGTGATCGTGACGACGCTGAAGATGCGCTGCCCCGGTATGCGATTCAATACCCTGCCACTCTTCGTCTGGACGACGCTGGTGCAGAACTTCCTGCTCCTCTTTGCCCTGCCAAGCCTGACGACGGCGGCGATCTTCCTCCTCTTCGACCGCCACCTCGGCACGAGCTTCTTCAAGCCGGATGGCACGGGGGGTGGCGACCCGCTCCTCTGGCAGCATCTCTTCTGGGCGTTCGGCCACCCGGAGGTCTACATCCTCATCCTGCCGGTCTTCGGCATCGTCTCTGAGGTCTTGCCCGTCTTCGCGCGCAAGCCGATCTTCGGCTACATCTTCATCGCGTGGTCCTCCGTCGCAATTGGCTTCCTCTCATTCATCGTCTGGGTGCATCACATGTTCGCGACGGGGCTACCTGATGTCGCGCTTGCCTTCTTCGCCTCCTCCACGACATTGATCGCGATCCCGACCGCCGTCAAGGTCTTCAACTGGACGGCGACCCTCTGGGGCGGCAGCATCATCATGAAGACGCCGATGCTCTTCGGCATCGCGTTCCTCCTGATGTTCCCCATCGGCGGGTTGAGCGGCGTCTCGCTCGCGGTGGTGCCGTTCGACTGGCAGATCACGGACACGTACTACGTCGTTGCGCACATCCATTATGTCTTCTTCGGCGGCTCGGCGCTCGGCATCCTCGCCGCGCTCTACTACTGGTTCCCGAAGATCACCGGGCGGATGCTCAGCGAGAAGATGGGCGTCTGGAACTTCTGGTTCGTCTTCATCGGGCTGAATCTGACCTTCTTCCCGATGCACCTGCTCGGTCTGCTCGGCATGCCGCGCCGCCAGTGGACGTACCACGAGGGCCTCGGCTGGAATCTCTACAACTTCGTCGCGTCGATCGGTTCGTTCCTGATCGCCGCCGGTATCCTCATCTTCCTCGTGAATGTCGTCACCTCCTTGCGGAGCGGCGAGCGCGCGGGCGCGGACCCGTGGGACGCCTGGACGCTCGAATGGGCGACCACGTCGCCGCCACCGGAGTACAACTTCATCAAGACGCCGGTCGTGCGCTCCCGCCGCCCGCTCTGGGATCAGAAGCATCCCGACGATCAGGACTGGATGCGCGGCGGACACTGAGCAGGGCTGAGGACTGAGAACTAAGGACCTACGTACGTGGTCGCTCAGTGCATTGGAGGGCAGAGTAGTGCAGGGTGCTGAGCGCGACAATCGGAATCGGAATCGGGATGAGGATAAAGAAACGCAGCGCACGGCGCTCGTCAGCCATGCAGGCGCGTCGGAGATGCGTGAGGATAGCCACGGCCACGACGCCGATGAACATGGTCACGACAACGAGCACGAGCACATCCACATCCCGCCACCGAGCTATTGGCCGATTGTGGTCGCGGCCTGCATCACGATCATGTTCGTGGGGTTCGTCTCCACGCTGATTCTGACGGTGGTTGGCGCGGTTCTCACGCTCATGGCGATCATCGCGTGGGGTCTTGAGGGCAGCGAAAGCATCTCAACCGCGCTGACGAGTGTGCCCGTGATCGGCGGCGGCGACGCGGAGGATAAGTTGACCCCCGGCGCGCGCGTCCTCACGAGCGATGGACGATTGGTCGGGCGGATCACGCGAGCGTCGGAGGACTCCCCGCTGGTTAAGCAGGGGTGGGTGCCGACGCGCTACGGGTATCTCGCCCGCTCCGCGATCAACCACATCGAGGAAGGCGCGGTCGTGCTGAACCTGACCGAGCAGGAAGTCCGAGAGCGCGGGAACGTCGATACGACCCCCGCCGGACCCACCGCCAACACGGGCATCACCGGCACCGGGCGTACCATCTGACGAGCACGGAGCAGGGCAGCCAACACCCGGTCATTACCAGAGAGGACAAGGGACGCATGGTAGTTTCACGAGCGGCACAGCAGGACCTCAGCCGCGCGCCGCTCCACCAGCCGGAGGTCGCCGGGCAGGGGCGGAGCATCGCGTGGTGGGGCATCCTCGCGATGATCGCCTCCGAGGTGATCTTCTTCGCGAATCTCATCATCGGCTACCTCTACCTGCGCGTCCGGGCGGGCCAATGGCCACCGGAGGGCATCGAACCGCTCGAACTCCTCCTCCCGACGATCAATACCGCGATCCTGCTGTCGAGCGCGCTGCCGATGCATGGCGCGCACCTCGCGATCCGCCGTGGCGACCGGAAGGGGATGCAGAAGGGTCTCTTCCTGACGATGATCCTCGGCACGATCTTCATGCTTGGGCAGGCGTGGGAGTACACGCACGCGCCCTTCTCCCTGAAAAGCGGGACGTTCGGCTCGACATTCTTCACCCTGACGGGTTTCCACGGCCTTCACGTCATCGTCGGCATCATCATCATCACGATCTGCCTGTTGCGCTCCACGCGCGGCAGTTTCACGGAGACGCATCACTTCGCCGTCGAGGCCGCCACGATGTACTGGCACTTCGTTGACGCCGTCTGGATCATCCTCTTCGGCGTTCTCTACCTGCTCTAACCCAGCACAGAGGCGAGCATCAAAGAGCGGCGGGCACATCGCCCGCCGCTCTTTTTGCCCCCAACCCCTCCCGCTTCGGAAAGGGGTCAGGGGATGGGTTCCCCGCTACGTCAGGTACTTCTTGAACCAGCCGAGTGTGCGCGTCCACGCATCCAACGCGGAGGTGGGGTTGTAGCCGACATTGCCGTTCGACGGGCGCGTATCGTTGTTGAAGGCGTGCCCCGTGCCGTCGAAGACTTTGAAATCGAGCGGCTTCCCCGACGCTTGCAGCGCCTGCTGCAACTGCTGGACCATCGCGGGCGGGATGCCGGGGTCGGCGGCGCCGTAATTCCCCATCAAGGGGCAGGTGAGGCTCGCCGCTTCCTTGATTGGATTAACCGTCTGCGTCGCATTCGTCCCACCCGATGGGAAGCCGTAGTACGCGACCGCCGCGCCCAGCCCCTTCGCCTTCTCCGCCGAGACGAGCGTCCATCGCCCACCCAGACAGAAGCCGACGAGACCAACCTTCGGCGCGCCGACACCGCTGCCCGTGAGATAGGTGATCGCGGCGTTGACATCGCTAATCATCTGCTCGTCCGCGACCTTGTTGATCGCGGCGGTGGCGTCTTGCGGCGTGTTGAAGGCCATCGTGCCGCCATCGCGGGAGAGGAAGTCGATGCCGAGGCCGACGTACCCTTCCTTGGCGACGCGGCGGGTGACATCCTTAATGTGATCGGTCAGGCCCGTGTTCTCGTGGATGACGATGATCGCCGGGAACGGGCCGGTGCCGCTCTTGGGGCGCGCCTCGTAGGCGATAATGTCCGTCGTGCCGTTCTTGTACAGGATCATCTTCGCGTTGACGGCGTCCGCCGGAACGCCGGTCGCAACACCCGAACCAGACGCAACGGCGGAGCCGGAGGCGGTCGTTCCACTCGCAACTGACGCCCCCGCAGGCCGGGTTGCGGCGCTCACGCTGCTGGCGGCAGTCGTGCCCGCAGGCGCGGCAGTCGCGACAGGGGAGCCGCTTGCCGCAGCGACAGTCGGAGCGGTGGTCGCGGCTGCACTCGGGCTGGCGGCGCTTGGGCTGGCAGCTGGGGCGGCTGCGGAGCCTGCCGCGCGGGTCGCGGCGGTCGTCGCCGCAGTCGTCGGGGCGGGGGCGGCGTCACGGTCGGGCTGCTACCGCCGCAGGACTCAAGCAGCGTTGTCGCGGCGGCAAGCGAGCCGAGCGTGGCCGTCGCGCGCATCAAGAAGTCGCGCCGCCCAATCGTACCCGCGTACCACGCGGCAACGAGCGACTGGACCTCCGGTTCGTTCTCGTTCGGTGCGGTCAGCGGGCGTGAAGTTGTCGTTGTCACCGTCTGTGCCTCCTTGAAGATGATGCCGCATCAGCGAGCAGTGTACTGGCAGACTCCTACCACTGTCTACGGCGAACTACGGAAATGCTCGCACGGATGGTGCCGACGCCGTTTCCGCTCGCGTCATGCCTTCTGGTATGCTCACCGGGCGCGCACGAAGGTGGCGCGGCATCGGGCGAATTTGAGGTTGAATCGGGAGGGTGCACGATGGCATGGACGTTTGAATTGCTTGCGGGACCAATGACCATCACCGAGGGGCCTGCGTGGGACGGCAGCGGGTTGCTCTTCACGGCGATCCACCAGAACCGCATCCTCCGCTACGACCCCACCACGAAGACGCTCAGCACCGTCTACACGGACACGGGTGGCACGAATGGTCTGCTCCTCGCCCCGGACGGTCGCCTCTTCGCGTGCGAGGGGACGGCGGGCAGGATGGCGTGCTACGATACAGACGGCAAGAAGGCGATCCTCGCCAGCCAGTTCGAGAGCACGCGACTGAACGCGCCAAACGACCTCGCGCTCGACAGCCAGGGTCGCATCTGGTTCACGGACCCGCGTTACGGCGCGCAGGAGGGCCGCGAACTCGACCACGACTCCGTCTATCGCCTCACGCCACCCGCCGATGGTTCGACGCCATGGGCAATCGAGCGCATGACGTTCGATACCACCCGCCCGAACGGTATCCTCATCTCACCCGACGAGCGCATCCTCTACGTGGCGCAGAGCGACTACGTCGAAACCGCCGTGCGCCAACTGCGCGCCTACCCGATCAGCGATGACGGCACGCTGGGCGCGCACACCGTCCTGCACGACTTCGGCGCGAACCGGGGCATCGACGGGATGTGCTTCGACACGGAGGGGAATATCGTCGCGACGTGCGGCTGGGAACTTGGCGGGCCGGGCTGCCGTATCGCTATCTTCGCGCCCGACGGCACCGTGCTAGAGGAGCATCCCGTCCCCGCCGGTCGCCCCACCAACTGCACCTTCGGCGACGCCGATCTCCGCACCCTCTACGTCACGACGATTGACGGCCATCTTTACCACGTCAAAGAGACTGGTCGCCAGGGATACCTCCAGCCGCCGCAGCGCCGCCCGTGGCTCCCGGCATAGTGACAGGCTACTGCTTCTCTTCCTTGTCACCTGTACGAGAGCGTGTCGTGCGTGTTCTGCTTATCCGTGGAGCACAACACGCCGTCCTTTCCGCCCATTGCGGCAACGTGCGTCTCAATCGCTTCAAGACGCCGTTCGATCTGCGCCTGCGTGTCATGACGACTCAGCAACGTCGTGACATACTGATTCAGGCTAACGCCCTCGTTGTCAGCGGACTCCGCCAACTTGCGATGCAAGGAGCGTGGTAATCGCAGATTGAACTTGCCGCTATGCTCCACAGCATATGAAGGGAGCGGGATGTCCGCACCAGCCTCATACTCCGTCTCGATCCAGAGTTGGCGAATCTCGTCAGCGATCATGCCAACATCTGCAAGATCATCGGTCTGCGAAACGCACCCCGGTAAATCCGGGAAACGAATGACGTAGCCGCCATCTATGCTGGCAATGACTTGGAACGGATACTCCATTGCCAAGTACTCTCCGAGTGGCTTGGTGTGTGACGCAACCATCTAATCATCCAATCCCAGGAATGCACGAATGTCCTCATCGGCATTCTCGCAAATATCCACGATGGCTTCTCTGCGAACCATCTGCCCACCAACGAGTGAAAGTGTTATGGCGCGACGACCATCTTTCCGAAATGCTGCATAGCTACACACGCCTGCACCCACGAAGGCTGGCTGTGCAAGGTGCTGGCTTCACTCTTCGCCCGCTTCTGCGTCAACGCTGACGAGCAATCACGGTATATTACTGACTACCGACTACTGTCTACTGATTCGGGCGAGCGATAACGATGAGGCGATGATCGTCCACGCCATAGGGCCAGCAGGTGACGAGCGTCACGCGCTCATCGCCCGTCGTGCCGATGAATGAGGCGTTCTGGACTCGTTTTTCCAGCGATTCGCCCACCTCCGGCAGCAGCAGAATGTCATCGACGTGGTACTTCTTCTCGCCATCGCCGATGTGCACCATGATCTCGTCGCCCTTTTTGAGTTTGTACAGATTTTTGAAGACCTCGCCCTGCCAGTCGTCGTGACCGGCGAGGACGATATTCTCCCCCTCGCCGGGGTTCGCGCTGGAGAAGTTATGGCCCACGGCATACGGCGCGACATCCCAGATGAACGCCTTCTGTCCATCGATTTCAATTGCGGAGACCCCGACATCGATGATATCCGAATCGACACGAATCGCGGGGATTGAGAGATGCGTGGCAGCGGGCATTCGTGGTTTCGGCGGCGGGGGTGGGGCGGGCGTTCCTCCCCCATCGGGGGGCGCGGCGCTCGTCGGCGCGGGTGTGTTCACCGGAGCAGCGGCGATCAGTGAGCGATTCTTGCCGTCCGAGGTCGTCGCGACGGGCTGCGCCGCGCGCGTCGCAACGTTCGCGGTCGGCGTGCGGGCCGTGTCGGGGACGAGCGCGCCGGAGACGGTCGAGGGGAAGGGCGTCACCGCCGGAGGCTGATTCACGGCTCGTGTCGCGGGGATCGCCGATGGTGTCGAGACGCGACTGAGGAACGCCTGCGTCTCCACAGTGTGCTGATGCCCCCGCCACGCCAGGATGCCAACGGTCAGCGCGATGGTCAGTAGACCCACCGCAATCAGCACGGTACCGATCAGTTGATACCCGAACCGGCGCTTGGAGTCGCCCGGCTCAACGTCCGTCGTTCCCGTTGGCATGGACGTGCCACCATTACTGGTGATCTGCGTCCCCGTCGCGGCAGCGGGCGGCGCGATTTGCTCGATCTCGCCCGTTCTGTGCTTCAGCACGACTGTCGGGAGATAGACCTTGGTTGGCGTCTCCTCGCTGGCTGCTTCCGCTACGCCTTCTCTTTCAGCCGTTAACGTCTCTTCAAGTTTGTCAGTCATCCACCCATCTCCGCTCACCGCACCACCGGCATTGCTGTACGTACAATAACGAGCCTCATTGCCACTCGTCAAGAGCACGGCGCGTGCGCCTCCATCATTTGTACCATTGCACGGAGCGTTCCGCGACCTCGACCCTTGACGAAGTACCTTGATGCCCTTATCATTAGAAGTGCTAACAGTATGATCCCCTAGCGATTCGAGGGCCTCCCGATGCTCGCCACCGACGACGAACAGACGACGATCAGCGACCCGCCACCAGCCGCTGATGATCTTGATACGTTACTCGTGACCGTTATGGATGACACCATCGGCCAGTATCAACGCACATTGCGCCACGCAATCGAGCAGGCGGAGGGGCAGGGGCGGCTGACGATGCCGCAACTTCGCTGCCTTCAGGCGATTGCAACGGATGGGAGCGCGCTGACGACGCAACTGGCACGGCGCTTAAATGTCGCGGTGCCGACGATGACGAGCATGATCGACGGGCTGGCGGAGCGCGGCCTCGTCGGGCGACACCCGGACCCCGTGGATCGCCGCCAAATCCGCATTGTGATGACGGACGCGGGGCGCGGCGTGCTCCATCGGTATCAGGAAATCATGCACACGCGGCTGCGCTCACTCCTGGCGCACCTGACGCCGACGCAGAAGAAGCGGCTCCTCGGCGCGATGCACGATATGGCGGCGATGCTCGACGCGGACGTGCGCCCGCCGGATGAGCGCGAGAAGCCGAAAGGGACCGGCTAACCGATGGCGACCATCATGGCACCCACCATCCTCGCCCCGGCGTCGCAGCACGCACCCACCGCACCAATCGCCATCGAGGTCAATGATCTCGTCCGCCGCTTCGGGGAGTTCGCCGCCGTCGATCACCTCTCGTTCCGGGTGCAGCCCGGCGAGGTCTTCGGTTTCCTCGGCCCCAATGGCGCGGGCAAGAGCACGACGATCAAGATGCTCTGCACGCTGCTCCGCCCGACCGAGGGCGAGGCGCGCGTCAACGGTTTCGATGTCGCGCAGGAACCGGCGCGCGTGCGCGAGTCCATCGGCATCATTTTCCAGGACTACAGCCTCGACGACCGAATCACCGCCGAGGAGAACCTGCGCTTCCACAGCATGATCTATCACGTCCCCCGCGCCGTGCGCGCCGCCCGCATCGCGCAGATGCTGGAGATGGTCAACCTCGCCGACCGCGCGGGCGACAAGGTGCGCCAATTCTCCGGCGGCATGAAGCGGCGGCTGGAAATCGCGCGCGGCCTCCTGCATCACCCCGCCGTCCTCTTCCTGGACGAACCGACCGTCGGGCTGGACCCGCAGACGCGGCAGAACATCTGGGCGCACATCCACGAACTCCGCAAGCGCGAGGGCATCACCGTCTTCATGACGACGCACTACATGGACGAGGCCGAGAACTGCGACCGCATCGGCATCATGGATCACGCCCGGCTGATCGCACTCGACACGCCGGACGCGCTGAAGGCGGCGATGGGCGGCGATGTCGTCCGGCTGCGCACGGCGGACAACGCGGCGACGGCGCGCCTCCTCGCGCGGGAGTACGGCATCGAGGCGCGAGAAGAGAATGAGGCGCTTCGGTTCGAGGTGGAGCACGGCGACACATTCGTGCCGGGGTTTCTCCGCTCGTCGCCGGTCGCGGTGCAGTCCGTGGACATCGCGCGCCCGACGCTGAACGATGTCTTCCTCAGCCGAACGGAGCACGCGATCCGCGACGAGGGAGCGGACAGCAATGAACGGTTGCGCTCCGTCCTGCGGCGTCGCGGCGGGAGGGCATAGCATGGCAACGATCATCGCCCCCGCCCGCGCGCTCCCGGCGCGGGGCCGCATCCGGCAGGTCATCGACTTCGAGGCAATTTCGATGCTCTGGCAGCGCGATCTCGTGCGGTTCGCGCGCGAGCGCGCCCAACTCTACGGGTCGCTCGCGCGCACGGTCGTCTGGCTCTTCATCCTCGGCGCGGGCCTGCGCGGGTCGGTGACGGTCCCCGGCAACATCTCGTACCTGCAATTCGTCTTCCCCGGCATGTTGGCGATGGCGATCATCTTCTCGTCGCTGCAAAGCGCGGTGAGCATCATCTTCGACCGCGAGTTCGGCTTCCTCAAGGAAATCCTCGTCGCGCCCATCCCGCGCGCGTCGGTCGTCATCGGCAAGGCGCTCGCGGGGGCGACGATTGCGACCGTGCAGGGCACGATCATCTTCGTCTTCGCGCCGTTCGTCGGTATCCGGCCCAACCCGCTCACGCTGCTCGCCAGTATCGGCGTGATGCTGCTGATCGGCCTCGGGCTGACGGGCGTCGGCATCCTGATCGCCGCGAAAATGACCTCCTTCGAGGGGTTCGGCACGATCAACAACTTCGTCGTCCTGCCGCTCTACTTCACGAGCGCGGCGCAGTTCCCGCTCACCCGCGCGCCGCGCTGGTTGCAACTGTTCGCGCACCTGAACCCGCTCTCGTACGGCGTGGACCTGCTGCGCGGCCTGCTCGTCGGCGTCTGGACGTACTCGCCGGGGCTGGACATGGCGGTGCTGGTCGGGTTCGCAGCGGTCGTGCTCGCGGCGGCGACGTACATGTTCAACCGGCAGGAATGAGCCGAAACACGATCTTCCGACGCGCCACGGTGCGCGCGTCGTTCGGGCTGACTGATAGTGGCACAGGGAGCATTAGCAATGACTGGACTTGGGAAAACATCACACACGGCGGCATCCGTTCCGGTGGGCGGGCGGCCCGTCACATCGGCGGAGATCGCCGCAGCGCGACAGGGCATGTTCGCCGCGCTCGCCTTTCGCGATTACCGTCTGCTGTGGTGGGGGCTGGTCGTCTCCAACATCGGGACGTGGATGCAGATGGTCGCGCAGGGGTACCTCGTCTATTCGCTCACGCACTCGCCGTTCGCGCTCGGCCTCGTCGGGTTCGTCCGCGCGGTCCCGGTCTTCACCTTCTCGCTCTTCGCGGGCGTCGTCGCGGATCGCGTTGATCGCCGGATTCTGCTGATCGTGACACAGACGCTCGCGGCGGTCTTCGCGCTCGTGCTCGCCGTCCTCACCTCCACCGGCGTCGTGACGGTCTGGATGATCCTCATTCTCGCGTTCCTCTCGGCCTCCGTTGCCTCCTTCGACAACCCGACGCGGCAGGCGCTCGTGCCGGACATCGTCGGGAAGGAGTACATCGCGAACGCCGTCGCGCTCAACTCCGCCGCCTTCAACGGCACCGGCATCCTCGGCCCGTCGCTCGCGGGCGTCGCGCTCGGTATTGTCGGCACGGCGGCGTGCTTCTACATCAACGCCGTCAGCTTCCTCGCGGTGATCGTCGCGCTCATCCTGATGGCATCGGTGCCGAACCGCACGATGCGCAAGCAGACGATGCTACAGAATCTGCGCGAAGGGTTCGGCTATGTGCGGAGCAATCGGGTCGTCGCCTCACTCCTGATCCTGATTGGCGCGGTCGGCTTCCTCGGTCGCCCGTACACGCAACTGATGCCCGCCGTGCAGCGCGATGTGCTCCACGTCGGCGCGACCGGCCTCGGCATCCTGATGGCGTTCTCCGGCATCGGCGCGTTGGGCGGTGCCTTAGCAATCGCCGCGCTGAGCACATTCAGGCATCGCGGCCTGCTCCTGATGATCTCCGTGGGGGCGTTCGGCGTGGCGATCATTGCTTTCGCCCTATCGCGCTCCTTCCCGCTCTCGCTTGGCCTACTAACGGTCGTCGGCTGCTCCGGGACGATGAGCATGTCGCTGACGAACATGATTATTCAGTTGCGCGTCCCCGGCGAACTGCGCGGGCGAGTGATGAGCATGTACACGATGATCGCGATGGGAATGATGCCGCTCGGCTCGATGGCGCTCGGCACCATCGCGACCTTCGTCGGCGTGCCGGAGACGCTCCTTTTCGGCGGAGTCGGCTGCATCGCCGCGCTCGTGCTCGTCAACCTCTGGGTGCCGACTGTTCATAACGAGACATGATTTCAGGTCGATTACAAATGACGACGAGATGAACTGCTATACTAACCACCATGCGATATGACGATCACCGAATCGCGTTTGGCTCGCCGATGAAGTACTCTATTGTTTCCAATCGCTCTACGATCCTGACCCCGAGGAGTGCCCGCGATGCTGGCATTGCAGCGTAATCGCGGCACCCTGACTGGGTGGATCGTCGGTGTGCTGGCGATCGTGGGCATCGTGGCGTGCTTCCTCACGTATGGCGTCGAGGCGCGGCGCACGCGCGAGAACTTCGACAGCTCGCTTGGGCAGCGTGCGGAGGATGTGGCAAATGTCGTGCTCAAGCCGGATGGCAACATCGACACCTACGCACTGGCATTCGCGCGCGACCTGAACACGGCGGGCATCGATGTCTATCTCTTCAACCCCGACGGCACGCAGCTCTTCGCGCCTAACCCGCAGCGCGTCGCGAATCTCCCCGCCTTGCTGCCGCTCCGCGTCGCGCAGGACGGCGGCAATGACCTCCGCACACTCTCCTCACCGGGGACCGGCACGCGCGTCCTTACGCAACCCGTCTGGATTGGGGACGACGACAGCGCGCACATCGCCGTCATCGTGCAGACGGGGCGACCGGACGCGGCCCTCCACGCGCTGCTGAACAAGCTGCGCCTCATCATGGCGCTGATCGGCGCGGGCGTCGTGCTCGTCGCGGTCGTCGGCGGACTCTTCCTCGTGCGGCAGGTGATGGTCCCGGTGCGGCGGTCGCTGGCGCAGCAGCAGGCATTTGTCGCGAACGCGGCGCACGAACTGCGCACCCCGCTCAGCGTCATTCAGGCCACCACCGAACTCGCGCTCATGCGGGAGCGGACGGCGAAGGAATACCGCGCCGCCCTCGAAGAGATCGGCGCATCGGTCGCCGAGACGAGCACAATGGTGAATGACCTGCTCACCCTCGCCCGGATCGACGCGGGCCGACAGCCGTTGCTGCGCGCTACTGTCGATGTCAGCGCACTCGCGCTCGCCATCGCGGAGGATGCCGGCGCGGCCTTCCCCGATCACCCGATCACGACCGATTTCGATGGCGACGCGGTGATCGACGGGGACGCGCGGCTGCTTGAACGGCTCCTCGCGAACCTTGTCGAAAATGCGTGCCGGTACACGCCGCCGGGGACACCCATCGCGATCACCGTGCGGCACGAGCGCGAGTGGCTGGCAGTGCGCGTGCGCGACGAAGGGCCGGGCATCGAACCGGCGGAACTCGAGCACCTATTCGAGCGCTTCTACCGGGGCGCGTCGGGCGCCGAGAGCAGCCATCATGGCGCGGGGCTTGGCCTCAGCCTCGTGCGGCAGATCGCGGAGGCACACGGTGGCCGGGTCGGCATCGCCAGTTTCGTCGATGTCGGCACGACGGTCACGGTGCTCCTGCCGCGCCCCGTTCACCGCCTCATTCCCCACCTTCCAGTGCTCATTGAGACGACGGATCGCGCCCCGATACGCGCGACTGAGCCAGCCTCCCGCACCTGAAGCAGAGAGAGACGATGAGTCCGCGAACGTTGCCAGGGCGCTTCCCGCACGGCTGAGCATGCACGACGCACGCCATTTTCGCAAACAACTTTACAGAATGTTGTGGGATATGCTAAGATGCGGACATGCGTTCGCGTGTACGGACAGCACGAAAGCAAAATGAGCGGGAGGTGACGCAATGAGCAGTACCCCGAAGCAGACACCGAGCACGGATTTTCGCGGTCGGCAGTCCGTCGCGGACATTCCGAATACGCCGCAACCGGAGCAGCAAGCCCTCTTCACCGTGGACACGAATGGGAAACTGACGCCGGGGGTCGCGCTCATGCGGGACCTGACGCCCAATGCGACGCTCCCACTCGCGCGGTACTGGTTTCGCCGCTTCCTCGAACAGTCTGGGCACCCGAAGAACACTATCGAGTCGTACTCGTACGACCTCGCGCTCTTCGAGGAGCGGATCGGTCCGAAACCGATCCCGCAAATCTCCGCGCGCGATATCGCGGCCTTCCTCGGGGATAGCAGCACGCGCAGCACGCGCAAGCGGCGGCTCACCTCGCTCAACACCTTCTTCAAGTTCCTGATCGTGCAGTGCCATCTCGTGACCGACAAGGAGAACCCCGCCGCTGGTTTCTACCCGGAACACATCCCGCTGAAGACGCCGCAGCCGCTCTTCGCAGACGAGCAGGAGCGGTTCCTCGCCGCCGCGTCGGACGAGAACGAGCGATCCGCGCTGATCGCGCACCTGCTCCTGCACCTCGGACTGACGCGCGGCGAATTGCTGACGATCCGGCCCGAACACATCGACCTCTCCGCCCCCGCGCAGCCCGTGGTGTACATCTATTACGAGGCGGCGCGCTACCAGAACAAGGAGCGTAAGCTCGCCGCCGACGAAGCGTTCGCGGACATTTTCACCGCGTACCTCGCGGCGTACGAACCGACCGATCGCCTCATTCCTCTGCCGCCGCAGTCGATTAACAAGATCGTCGAGCGGATCGCTGCGACTGCCGAGATCAACAAGAAGGTGACGCCGCAGTCGCTGCGCGACACTTGGGCCGTCGAGCGCGCCCGCGAGGGGAACGACGCGCCGAAACTGATCACGCTCCTCGGCCTCGCGGAGGATTCGCGCAACAAGATGAGTGTCGAGCGTTACATCAAACTCGCCTCCCCCGCCCTCGCGTAATCAAGGACTGCGGGTGCCCTCTGGGCGGCATGAGGACTGAGTAGATAGTGCTTGCTCCCCTTCCCCCGTGGGGAAGGGGCCGGGGGTTAGGGTCGCCGCTCCGAGATTGGCTCGCACCAGCGCGCCTCCTCATCGGGCAGTTGCAGCCACTCGCGCGTGAGGGCGACGAATGTGTCCGCCTGCTCGTCGTGCGGCACCGCGCCGCAACGGTCGAAGACTTCGAGGCGGGCGTGGCGGTTCGCGTGCTGGAATGTTTGCGCGTTCTTCACCGGCGCAATAGCGGCGTTCGCGCCCCAGACGATGAGCACGGGCTGCGTCAGGTTCGCGAACGGGTGCCGAACCGGCCAGTTCAGTTGCTGCGCGACGAACGCCGCCGGGGCATAGCGCGCATTCCTCTGGTGCCCTGCGGCATGGTAGTAATCGACCATGTCATCGGTCACACACTGCGGATCGTAGTAACTCTGCTTCTTCAGGTAGTAGCGCAAACTCGGCTTCGAGACGAGCGCGTTAAAGATCGTCTGCCCGGTGATGGGAGACTTGAGCAGCGCGTAGCCCGCGCGCTTCGCCGTGCTCGCCGTGCGATCCGCCAACTGCTCCAGGCCGGTCGGCGCGGAGAGGATGAGACGGCGAAAGAGACCGGGGTGATCGAACGCCAGTTGGATGACGTATGCCGCCGTCAGGCTGCTCGCCACGACGACGCACGACCGACCGATCACGTCCTGCACGAAGTCGCGGATCAGCTGCATGTAGACTGCGGGCGTGTAATCCATCGCCGGGCGATCCGACAATCCGAAGCCGAGCAAGTCCGGGCAATACACGCGGTACCCCTCGGCCAGCGGCTCGAACAATCGCCGCATCTCGTAGCCACACGCGGAGGCATAGATGCCGTGGAGCAGCAGAATCGGCGTTCCCGTGCCACGGACGGCGTAACTGATCTCGCCATCACGCCACGAGTAGCGCTTCGCGTCACCGGGCAGCGTCGGCCAGAGGGGTGGGGCCGAAGCCTCCAGTGCAGCATTCGCGCCCGTTAATGCCGCCACGCCGCCAACCACCGCTCCGGCGCCGATCACAAGCCCTTTCGGAACTGCCATCGCTTCATCCTTCCGCGTAACGCAATTCACCCCACCTCCCGCATCGTGAGCGTGCAAGGATGCTGCCATCAGCCGGGATGGTGTACGCGCCAATGTTCCGCGACCTCCGCACCCGTCGCGAACCAGACCGGCTCCGGCATTGAGCGCGCGAACGCGATGAATTGCTCCAGCATCCGCACGCGGCCCGGCCTGCCGGAGAGCTGCGGGTGCATCGTCAACATGCAGAGGCCGCCGTACTCATAGATGCCCGCGAACTCCTCCTGCCACGCTTGCAGCGCGGTCGCGGCGGGCTGGATTGGTCGCGAGGGCGCGCCGCTGGGGCGAAAGAGGAAGAACGGCGCGTCGTCCAGAATCCACTGCACAGGCAATTCCATCACGTCCGTCTCCGGGTGCCGATATGGGAGGAAGGTGTCCATCAGGTTGCTGCTGTAGCGGAAGCCCTGCTCCGCGATCAGGCTCAGCGTGTTCGTGCTGAACTCCCACGACGGCGAGCGATACCCCGTTGGCCGGACGCCCGCCGTCTGCTCAATCGCGCGCAGGCCGCGTTCGAGGACAGCGCGCTCCTCGTCGCGCGTGAGGGAGGTCGGCGTCTCATGGACCCAGCCGTGGTGGCCGATCTCGTGCGCCTGCTCGACGATCGTGCGCATCATGGCGGGGTAGTGCTCCGCCGTCCACCCCGGCACGAAGAATGAGGCATGGATGCCGGTGCGCGCGAGGAGGTCGAGCAGGAGCGGCACGCCGACCGTTGGCCCGTAATGGCCCATCGAGAGGGTTCCCGGCCTGTTCGCGTTCGCCGGGTCCGCGATCAGCCAGAGTGTTTCCGCGTCAACATCGAACGACAGGACCACCGCACACCGCGCCCCACCCGGCCATCGCCCCGG
>JAABUT010001146.1_pt1 | contig 32322 bp, 29 predicted proteins | sample 5559281 | NCBI WGS metagenome assembly JAABUT01 (sample SAMN10711880, study PRJNA513359) | rock metagenome | isolation source: Antarctica rocks | place: Antarctica: Victoria Land, Ricker Hills nord | collected 2016-01-04 | reverse complement strand
ACCTAACCCTAACCCTAACCCTAACCCTAACCCTAACCCTAACCCTAACCCTAACCCTAACCCTAACCCTAACCCTAACCCTAACCCTAACCCTAACCCTAATGTTGTTCTGTCTTTCAATGTTATCAATCATCAGATACACAAATTTCTTTATACTCATTTCATTGTCAGTTGAGTGAATTTGAATGAGTATAAAAATCAATATCATGTGATTAATGAATTCTTAAAGTAATGTTGAGATCATGTCTAGAAACTAATCAGAGTGTGTACATGACTAGAATGTTTAATCGATAGAAATAATTATAATTAAAACTTTAAAAATACAGAAGAAAGAAGATATAAAAGACAAGAAGAACACACTTTATATAATAGTTACTCAGATCAACGTTAGTCTTAAAGAAGATGTGTTGAAACATAAGAAAAATGTTGATTCAAAAGATGTTTATGACATAAAGAAATATGTTTATCATAGAAATCTGTTGACTATTTATAATACAAAGAAGTGTGTTTATTTAAAAGACAATAGAAGCTGATTAGAAGATATTAAAGAAGAAAAAAGATGTTGAGTCATATCTGAGTTAAATTTGAGTCAGATCTAGATCAGATCTTGACTAGATCATTGATTAATTTTAATCATTATGCAGAGTACTTGCTAGCATGCATTATGAATTGATTAAAGCTTCAGTCTTGTTCAGTCTTGATACATTCATAATAATTTGCATGATGAAGAAACTCTTTGATATCTTGAACATATGCTTTTTTGATTGAACAAGCTAAAGAATGTTTTTCATCATTTGCAATCTGAATGTTCAGATATAAACGTTGATCATTTCAACATTTCAAAACTACATGCAATAACATATTATGCAAGTCAGATTCAAAAATATGATAATGCTGATAATTTCAATACAAAGCATAATGAGATTGCACACAAGCATTTAATAAAGATCTTTTTCAATTGCATTAATAAATGAGAAATGTTTCAAAAATAGTTATTGCATCATAATACTCAACATTTAAATCTTCTTGTGATGAAAGATATTCTTCTTTACAAAGATACAAAACAAAGCAAGATCAATAAACATGTATTGATTACTATAATAACATGATTCAGTTGTATCTTTAATCTTCATAAAATTCAAGATACACTCATTTGCAAACAATGCAATCAAATACAAGAAACAAAACTCAATTCAAAGTTATGATGTCATGCATCAATCTTAATTAAGATTCTGAACATAAAGAAGCTTCTTGACATGTTGACAGTCTTCATGTGCAAGTGTCACAACATAATCAACAAGAAAGTTGTATCAGATAAAGAGTTAAATAAAAAGAAAAAAGATTCAATCTGAGTAAGATCATACTATGTAAGCATTCATGAATCACTTCAATGCTGAAAACAAGATGAAAAAAATGTTGATGATTTAAAGAATCTTGTCAGTGATAAAGTATACTGCTCATTGAACTGATAGAAAAAGAAGAAAGTTTGAAAACATGATTATGTTCTGATTCAGAAAAGATTAAAAAAGATGATTAAAGTTTTAACTTTGTTAAATGATTGATTATTTAATCAGTTACGACTTATTCTTTTCATTATAAATTTGTTGCATCAAGACAACAAAAGTAATGAGTTACAACATAATGATGTTTTCATTGAACTACTTAAATCTTGTAATGAAAGAACTTAACATGCTATGCATGAAATGATTGAGATAAAGCATTAATTTAAAGATAATGTCAAAAATTCTTGTTCACTTGAAACTAGTTGATTTTTTCATTTGCATACAATTCTGAGAAGTGTGCATGTTGTATCAGCAAACAATATTTCTAACAAGTCAAACAAAAACAAGTTCTTCTACATTAATAACTTCAGTGATTCAAATTCATACAATTCAATATATGAGAAGAATTTCTTGCATAAAGAAACAAGAATAGCAGAATACTACTTCAAATGCAAAAGCTGAAGATATTTGAAACTGACTTAATCTCATTGCAGATAAAAATCAAACAATGTATATGTATTATATTTATGTCTTAAAGCATATACAGAATCATTAAAGTCAATGATGCTACACAACTAAGCAATTAAGAAATATAATCATCTTTTGACTTTGCTTAATCAAATTTCTCTTGATGAACAGAAGTTTCAACTATGAATTAATGAGAATTAAAGTCAAAGTCTAATTTCACAAAAGCTTTGTTCTTATGAAATATACATAATAAACAAAGCTTTGCTTGTCACAAGAGTATTATCAGCTACAAATTTGATATCATGAAGTTAATCAGTTAAAATCAACTGTATCAATGAATTGATCTGAAAGAGAATTGACTTGATGATTACAAGCGATTGTATTACAAAAGAGTGTAAGTAATTCAGTAGTAAACTCTAAATAATTGATATGTATTTTATAAATTTAGTTGAGAGCTTAAGTAGTAAGTAAATCACTGAAAGCTGATATCAGTTATTACATGAATAAGATGCAGCGAGTGTAACATCAATTAAATTCTGAAGTTATGAATTGTTGATGCTAAAGTTTTTTGTGATAAGCACAATTATTAGTCACAAACATGAAAATATTCAACAAACATCAAGTCTTCTCTTTAGTATAATGAATGCATTGTCAAAGATGTTATGTAAAGAGTATATACATTACAAATGATTGATAAACAGAGTGAAAGAAGAACTCAATATTGATGAGTTTAAATACATGTAATTGAAGATGCAAATACAAGATCAGATGAAATTTCTTCAGCTTATAAAATGAAAGCTAAATATAAACAAGTTAAAAGAGATCATCAGATCAACATTTGAAATCATATATCACAAGTTTCATATTATATTCAACGATGTTGCAAGATCAAGAAGTGATTCTATGTTAATGTTCATGATACAGCGATCAAATTACAATGTAAGAAGATGATTCAGAGTCAGAAAAACATGACAAAACAATCTCAAGTACAATTCTTCATCATCTTTTTAACTGAAGACACATTCACATCTTTTAAGTTATGTCGTCTGCTATCTCTTATTCTCGACATGATTCTCTAAGTCATCTGAGCAGATGACTCAGAGAAAGCTTTTCGTCGTCAAATCTCATTCGACTAGCGAAATCATCTGCTCTTCGATCGATCGATCATCTGTCTCGAACGTCTACTAGATGCTCTCTGATGAAGAACTTTCGCTGACAAAGATTGTAGAGTCGATCGAGATCAGTTCAACGATTTAAAAATTCCGGAAAAATATGAAGATTTGACTCAGCAAATGGAATCGGGAATATTGAGGGTTGAGGCTGCTCGGTCTCCCAGCTGCCAGCATCTTCCCCCGCCCGGATTGATTTCTGCGCGCTGACTACCCCACATACTTTGGGAGACATAATTGTAGTTCTGAATCAGCTGAGTTCAATGCTTTCAAAATAATTGAAAAATATCAAGGTTTGACCTAGTAATCGAGGTTGGGGATGTTGATGCCCCGGGGCCTACCTGTTCCCACCTATGCTCAGCCCTAGGAGCAGTGGTCAGCCCTATCGGAAGCATTCAGCCCTAGGAGCAGTGGTCAGCCCTAGCAGCAGTGGTCAGCCCTACCGGCGGGGCGAATGGGTGAATTTGCTACCTGCTATCGAATTCTTCGCTCGGATCAACCTCGATGCGCGGACTACCTCACATACTTTGGGGGGCATAATTGTAGCTCTGAATCTGCTGAGTTCAATGCTTCAAAAATAATCGAAAAATATTCAGATTTGACCTAGTAATCGGGGTTGGGGAGGTTCAATGCGCTGGGTGACAGCCCACCTAGTAGTAATTCTTCCCCCGCCCGGATCAATTCCTGCGCGCTGACTATCTCACATACTTTGGGAGGCATAATTGTAGCTCTGATTGAGCTGAATTCAATGCTTCAGAAATAATCGAAAAATATTCAGATTTGACCTAGTAAATGAGGTTGGGGATGTTGATGCCTTGAGGCCTACCTGTTCCCACCTATGTTCAGCCCTAGCAGAAGTGTTCAGCCCTACCGGAGGCTTTCAGTCCTAGGAGCAGTGGTCAGCCCTAACAGCAGTGTAGTTGGGGAGCCTCTATCAATTTGGGCTACCTTTCCCCAATGCGCTCGTCGGGGAATATGATGGGGAAGCACCTACTAAATAATAGAGGTTTCCCCAATGTCCCGAGGAATGGCTTGGCACCGACCACGATCAGGGTCGGTGCCAAGCCTCGAACATCGATAACTGGGGAAGCATCCACTAAATAGTAGAGGTTTCCCCAATGGCAATGCGCTCGCCGAAGATCACGATGGGGAAGCACATACAAAATAATAGAGGGTTCCCCAATGGCAATGCGCCGACCGGGAAACACGATTCGATGGGGAAGCACATAGTAAATAATAGGGGTGTCCCCAAGGCGCTCGCCGGAGAATAGGATGGGGAAGCACATAGTAAATAATAGAGGTTTCCCCAATAACCCGATCCAATGGGGAAGCACATAGTAAATAATAGAGGTTTCCCCAATGACCCGATCCAATGGGGAAGCACCCATTAAATAATAGAGGTTTCCCCAATGGCAATGCGCCCGTCGGGGAACACGATGGGGAAGCACATAGTAAATGATAGGGGTTTCCCCAGTAAGAGCGGGTTGGGCCCATGCATGTTTTCAAAGAAAATCGAGCCCGCCGAAGAATAGGATGGAGAAGCACATAGTAAATAATAGGGGTTTCCCCAATGACAATGCGCCCGCCGGGGAATAGGATGAACCCGATGGGGAAGCACATAGTAAATGATATGGGTTTCCCCAGTAAGAGGGGGTTGGGCCCATGCGTGTTTTCAAAGAAAATCGAGAAATAGGATGGGGAAGCACATAGTAAATGGTAGGGGTTTCCCCAATAACCCGATCCAATGGGGAAGCACATAGTAAATGATAGAGGTTTCTCCAGTAAGAGCGGGTTGGGCCCATGCGTGTTTTCAAAGAAAATCGAGGAATAGGATGGGGAAGCACATAGTAAATGATAGGGGTTTCCCCAGTAAGAGCGGGTTGAACCCATGCGTGTTTTCAAAGAAAATCGAGAAATAGAATGAGGAAGCACATAGTAAATGATAGGGGTTTCCCCAGTGCGCCCGCCGGGAAATAGAATGGGGAAGCACATAGTAAATAATAGGGGTTTCCCCAATGGCAATGCGCCCGTCGGGAAGCCCGATCCGATGAGAAAGCACATAGTAAATGATAGAGGTTTCCCCAATAACCCGATTCAATGAGGAAGCACATAGTAAATGATAGAGGTTTCCCCAGCAAGAGCGAGTTGAGTTCATGCGTGTTTTCAAAGAAAATCGAGAAATAGAATGAGAAAGCACATAGTAAATGATAGAGGTTTCCCCAGTGCGTTCGTCGAGAAATAGAGTGAGAAAGCACATAGTAAATGATAGAAATTTTCTCAATGCGTTTGTTTAAAAACATGATGAAAAAGCATTGATAAAAAGTCATAAATAGAAACATAAATAAAAACATGAAAAGTGTCATGATGTCAGATCATCATCTCAGCTCAAAGCATAGAATATGTCATCAATTTGATCTAGTATCATCGATATCTTAGAAAGTCTTGATTCATCGAACTAAGTCATTAATTTAGTCATCATCATCTTAATCTAGTCACATCAAAATCTGTTTCATATCTTTGCAATCTTAAGTCATAAAACTGCTGCTCAGTTCTGACATTACTCAATTCATGTATATAAAAGTTGAGTTCTCATTCTGTTCTTTTGTTTCTTGTCTTTCATCTTGTACATTATCTGATGTATTGTTCTGTATTTAGTTCAAGTAATATAATAATCAATTCTTTATATTGATAAAATCTTTAGTTCAGTTTAATCTCTGACATTACAAAAGATCTACACTTTCTGCAACATTTTCATACATTGAAATCTCATCTAGTTATTCTTTCACTCAAATGAAGTCATTTCACAATTTCTCAATTGATGATGAGCATATTGTTAAACAGTTCACTCAAAGTATGATTGAAAATTCAGTTGAGATCTTTCATGCAATGCAAAAGCTTCAAAATCAAGTTTGACAACATGATGTTATCATCTCATTCTCATTCATCATTCTCAATTCTTCAATTTATATAGAATTGAATTCTCAATTTCTCATGATGATAACTCAGATTGTTGCACAAATCTTGAACAATTAATCTCTCTTCATCATTTATTTCTTTGCAAATTCTATCACTGTCATCATTGCTTTTAGATTTGAGAAGCTTTTTGACATATCTGAGTATGAGAAGAACAAAGATTGATTAAATGCATGAAAGCAGAGTCTGATACAGCGCATGAATGTGAATGATGATCATTATTTCTCTCATCGAGCTAAGATTATTTATATCGAGTCATGATTCATCATAAATAAGAAAACTTACAATTTAATGAGTCAATATTGAGTCAATGATCTTTGTATTATTTTCATCTTTGCAAATTGATGACATAAGTTGCATTATTATTGCAACAATTCTTTCAAGACAGAAGATGTTCATTTATATTTTCGTGAAACTTTGAAGCAAGATATGAATAGCTTTGCTGATTACTACAATCTCTTTTATCAAAAGAAAGAATGTTTTTTGATAAAAGATTTTTCATTGATTGACTGTCTGAAGTGCAATGTCAATTATTTCACTCAAGTCATTGCTTTTTTCTGACGAAATTTTAATGAAATTCAATCATTCATCTTTCATCAATGAGTTCAAACATTCTTTAACATCAATGAAGAGCTTCAGCAGCTTAAGCATCATCAATCTCACTTCATCTTCATCATTGTTTCATTCATTAAAGTCAAGATCATCTCTGCATCAATTAATAATTCTTTGAGTTCAAAGATCATCATTTCTATAACTGTTATTTCAACAGTATTTTCATCTTTTTCTCTCTTGTTTCTTGATGAGTCAATGAATTTAAGCTTTGTCATTATCATTGTTCAAGATAAGACTCTGATCATTATTGAGATCAAGAAAATCTGCAATAAGTGAAAGCTGTGCTACTATTGCAAATTGCAACATTCGAGTAAAATCACTAAAGAATGCTTAAATAAGAAGTTCTTCACTCTGTGTATCATGAACATTTACGACAGTGACATCATCAGTATAGATGAAGAAGTCTCGCTGTTTGCAAGAAAAGTTTAGTTTTTGAGCTAAGTTGCGCTCAGAAATCTGTATACATATCATCTTGTTTACTAATCTCAATCTTTTCACTCTCACTTCAATCATATAGAAAGTTTTCTGCTAAATCTGTCTTGAAACTCTTTGAATTCAATTTGACATTCAAAGATAATCACATGATAGTATTCTGTATTTTACATCAAGCTCAATTTAAAGTTCTCACTCTCATTCTGATTGATAGTGAAGTCTTTGCTTATGTCTTTATGAATAAATTCTTCGCGCAACAACATCATCTTTTCTTGCATCAATTAACTCATTTTTGCAAACTTCAAGAATTTAATGATCAAGTCACTTTAATTGATGACATTATTCATGTCATTGAAATCACAATGATTCTCAATGAACACATTGAAAAACTATTCTTTTATATCATTAAATTAAGTCAGTATTTCATCATCATGAGTTTATCATGACTTCATCATCACGTCATTGATGTTAATTTTGAGCACAATATTCTCATTTTATCTTTCTTCTTTTGTTTTAATCATTATTGTTCATTTCTCATCAAGATCTATGATCTTAATCAACAAGAAGAAAATTTCTCATTTGAAGTTAACAAAGTAGCTTTCTCTCAATCTTGTTCTCAATTTGCTCATAAGAAGTAATTCAGTTCACAAATTGCTCACAAGAAACAATTCAGTTTACAGATCATTCACAAGAAGCAATTCAGCATTTAGTTTGCTTGCAAAAAGTAATTTAGTTTCTCATTCACTTGAAAGAAGTAACTCAGTTTTCAGTTCGCTTGCAAGAAGCAATTCAGTTCTCAATTCACTTGCAAAAAGCAACTTAGTTTTTCATTTGCTCACAAGAAACAATATAACTCTTCATTCATTTACAAGAAACAAATTTCGTTCAATCTTGTTTCTTGTCTGAAACAAGAAGCTTCTAGTTGTATTCTTCAAGTCATTTAAAAAGAATACTCATCAAGAATCAAGTGTCAAAATTCTTTCTTTTCTAGAACTTTTGTTGTCTTTCAAGCAGATCAATTCAATCAATCTTTTATACAACTTGACATAGTCAAGTTAAGAGCTTGAAGCTTTGATCATGCTGCTCATGTCAAAGACATTGAAGTGCTTAGCATCATTTTAAAGAAAATCGATGTTTTTTTGAATCTTGAGTTAATCTCATCTTCTAGTCTAGATTTTAATGAGTCAAAATCACGTCACGCAACTTTGACTGTTCATTCAAAGAATAGTTCAACTTTTGCTCAGTTTTCATCTTGCTTTCAAGACAGTATGTATAATAAAAATCATTGTCTGAATCTTCATCAAATGAAAAAAAAAATTCATTTAACTGCATTCATGACACAAGAAAATCTTGAAGTTTATCAACAAAGTAAGAACATTGATTCAGTCATAATTCTATCATTCAGATATTTCAAGTTTTTAAACATCTTTTTTAAGAAAAACATCAATATCTTGTTTTTGCATTAAGCTCATGATCATGTCATACATTTTAAAGAAGATGCTTAACTCTCAGTCTTTGCTTTGTACAACATAAGTTGTGATGAAATTCTAGAACTTCATTATTATCTGAATGAAAATCTGAGCAAAGATTTCATTCAAGTTAATCACTTTCAAATAATTGTCTCTGTTCTCTTCATTAAGAAACTTAAAGAAGAACTTTGCTTCTGCATGAACTATCAAGATCTGAACGTTATTACAATCAAGAATTGATATTCTCTGTCTCTGATCTCAGAAACGCTGAATTATCTAAGTTGAGCTAAAATCTTTATTAAGCTGAATATCATCTTTGCATTCAATTGACTTTGAATCAAAGAGAAAGATGAAGTTCTCATCATCTTTTGCACTCAATTTGAATTATTCAAGTATCTAATCATGCTCTTCAATTTATGTAATGAGTCTGTCTTATTTCAGAAGTATATCAACAATACTTTTTGCAAACATTTAAACAAGTTCTGTACAGCTTATCTGAATGACATCTTGATCTATTTCAATAATAAACTTAAGCATGAAATTTATGTCAAGCTCATTTTGCAAAAGCTGCAAGAAGCAAATCTTCAGATAAATATAATCAAGTGCAAGTTTCACATCACTCAAGTTTCATATTTAGAATTGATAATCATCATTAAAGAAATCAAGATGAATTCTTCTAAGATAAACATTATTGTCATCTGACTCATTCTGATCAATGTTAAGAACGTTCAAAGTTTTCTAGATTTCACGAACTTCTATAAAAGATTTATCTATGACTATAGTAAAATAACTATCTCGCTCATTCATCTCATCAGAAAAGATGTACTCTTTATCTGAACTCAGAAATGTCAGATTGCATTCAACATTCTTAAAAAAGTCTTCACTTTTAAGATTATTCTTTGTTATCATAATTTAAATCACAAGATTGTGATAGAAATTAATGTTTCAAACTATGTGTTTAAAGACATTCTTTCTTAATACAATGAGAATGAAGTTTTTCATTCAATTGTTTACTTTTTCAAGAAGCATAATTCAATTGAGTGTAACTACGAAATCTATGATAAAGAACTCATGATCATTGTTTGTGCATTCGAAGAATGATGCTCAAAGCTTGAAGATTCTATCTGTTCTGTCAAAATGATCACAGATCACAAAAATCTTGAGTATTTCATGTCAACTAAACAGTTGAATTATTATTAAACTCATTGAAGTGAGTTTCTGTCTAAATTCAACTATTGCATCACATATCATTTTGACAAGATTAATGATAAATCAAATGCTTTAACATGTTGCTCAAAAGATCTTTTTAAAAAGAAGAATATATTCAATTCTTGACATCAATATTAACATCAGACAATTCTGAAAACTCATATTTTAGATTTTAAAATTGTTAAGAATCTCATCTTCAATGTTCTTGACATTAAAATCATGATGTTTCAGTCACAAATCATCATCTTAAATTCAATTCAGTTACATCTGTTCTCAGTTTTCTCAATTCTTTCATTGACTTTAGCTTTCATAAATTTAGAAGTCAAAGAATTCAACGTTGAAGATGTTAAATCTCAGCTAGATCAAAACATCTTGAAGCTTGATGAAGATTCTGCTGATACTTTCACTCAGACACTGTGAAAATAAATTGAAGTCAATGACACGTTTGCAGCTCAAATAATTGAAGTGCTTTGCAGTAAAGCACATCATTATAACAAGATTTCTCTAGTCAAGTGTAAAGAACATAAGAATCATCTGTACTTTCAAAAGAGAAAACATGTACTCAACTTCAATAAACTACGTCTTCATATTATTCAGCTCGCTCACAACAATGTCATCAATGATCATTCAGAAAGAATTAAGAGTTATGAACTGATCAATCAAGTTTATTAATGACTTAACATATATAAGTATGTTCAGCGCTTTGTATGAAACTGTCACATGTGTACACATTTCAAGCTCTTTAAACAATGAACTCAAGAATGATTGCATTCTCTTTCAATTTTCAAACGTTGTTGATGTAATGTTTTCATGAACTATGTAAATTCTTTATCGCTCAATATCTTTATGAGTATCACATATAAATATGTTTTAGTCTTCATTAATTAACTTATCAAAATGAAACATTTAATTCTCATCACTTTTATGAAAGTTAAAAAAGCTATTAACTGCTTCTATGCTTATGTTTAAAAACATCATGATTTACTCAAGTTTTTCATGTTTGATCAAAATACACAATTCATCTTCAATATCTGAAAGCATATGTGTAAAATGCTGAAAATAAACATTAAATTATCAACAATGTATCATTTTGAAATCAATGATCAAATCAAAAGAATCAATGCTGTCATAAAGCATTATCTTTGAGTCTTCGTCAACTACATGCAGAATGACTGAGTTAAATGACTTTCTGAAGTTGAATTCATCATCAATAATCATTTGCAGTTTTAAAAGTGAACTGAATTATTGAGTTTAGCTAAAGAAACATTTGTTGCTTAAAGCAAAATAAAGTTGAAATTTTAGCTGAATTCATATGAATGTAATCAGATTTTATGAATAAAATCTGCAATCATTTCATATGTTGTTGAACTGAATTTGCGTTTGTTCATATGTCATTGAACTGAATTGCACTTTCATTGCTTTCATTGCTTTCATCACTTTCATTGCTTTCATTGCTTTCATTACTTTCATTTCTTTCATTGCATTCAGTTTACTACTCATTTATCTACTCACTCATTCACTTACTCATTTACTCACTTATTTACTCGTCTATTTACTCGCTCATTTACTCTTTATTTTACTCACTCATTTACTCGTTCATTTACTCATCATTCTACTCGCTCATTTACTCTTCACTCTACTCGCTCATTTACTCTTCACTCTACTCGTTCATCTACTCTTCACTTTATTCACTCATATACTCGCTCATTTACTCATCATTCTACTCGCTCATTTACTCTTCATTCTACTCACTCATTTACTCTTCATTCTACTCGTTTAGCTACTTGCTCATTTACTCATCACTTTACTCACTCATTTACTCTTCACTTTACTCATTTATTTACTCTTTATCAAACTCTTTATCAAATGCTTTATCAAACACTTTATTAAATGCATTAATCAAGTGTACAAAATACATTAAACAGTGCTTCAAACAATGCTTTCTACTGAGTTTTTCATTGATCTTTTTACTGATTTTTCAATCGATCTTTCTATTGATCTTTCTACTAGTGAGCTTTCTACTGATCTTTCAATTGAATCATTTAGTGAGCTTTCTACTGATCTTTTGATTGAGTCATTTAGTGAGCTTTCTACTGATCTTTCTATTAATCTTTCTATTAATCTTTCTATTGACTTTTCTATCAATCTTTCTATCAATCTTTCTATCAATCTTTTTATCAATCTTTCTATTAATCTTTTTACTGAGCTATTTATTAAGCTATTGATTGAGTTTTTTATCAAACACTCTATCAAACATTCTACATGCTTCAAAATACGCGTTGATCAAATGCATAATACAAATCAAACAATGCTTTCTACATGACTTTCTACATGACTTTTTATCAAGCACTCTTCATGACTTTCTATCAAGTATTCTTCATGTTTCTTTATTAAGTCTCTTCGCTGATCTTTTTACTGATCTTTCAATCAAGTCATTTAGTGAGCTTTCTACTGATCTTTTAATGAATCAATCTTTTCTATTAATCTTTTCACTAGTAAGCTTTCTACTGATCTTTCAATCGAGTCATTTACTGATCTTTTTACTACATGACTTTCTACATGATTCTTTACATGACTTTCTTCATGACTCTTTACATAACTTTTTCATCAAGCTTCAAACATGACTTTATTAATCATTCTACATGACTTTTTATCTTTCTAGTTTACTCATTAACTTTCTCATTAACTTTCTCATTAACTTTTTCATTAACTTTCTCATTAACTTTCTCATTAACTTTCTCATTAACTTTCTCATTAACTTTCTCATTAACTTTCTCATTAACTTTCTCATTGACTTTCTCATTAACTTTCTTGATACATATATTAAATAGCTATTATTTAAATAGTCAAATCAATCATTAATTATTCAACGTTGCAACTACATATCAATGTTACAAATATTAAAATAGTCGTGTTTATTGAATTAAATGATAAAGATGCATACTGCGCTCATGAGAATGCTAAAGATGTTAAAAATGTTGAGAATATTGATGCTTTTATGAATATGTCTCAGCTAAAAGTGACGCAAATCTGAAACATAAGATTAAATGAATATTTGAAATATTGATCATTAAAAGCGCTAAAATCTGTCACTGTCACTCTCTACAAATTACGAATGTAAAATCATGTGAATGCATTATTTTTTAAATAAATGAATGTAAAGAGTACTTTGTTCTCAATGAACTTGAACTGAAATGAATATCATTTGATGTATAACTCTATCTGTATTAAATATGCTTCAAGTTTATTTTAATCATCATGATATAAGTTCAATATTGAAATCTTGATCTTATTTGTGCTGAAGATGCTTACTTCTTGACTGAGCATGATTCATTCTAAATGATTAAACATGATTGAAAGAAATGAACATTTTTGATATCTTGTAAAAGAATGATGCTTAAAGTGTAATAATTATCTTTTTAACAACATAAAATATATACAAAGATTAAACAATAATCATTATTACTAGACTTGAAATCTGAAGATAGCTGAGACAATAATATGTATTGACTATTTATGTTAGAAGTCAGCATAGAGTGAGTCATATGAGTATAATGTAACGAGTATATAAATGCTAAGAAAGAAAAGTATCTAGAAGAAAAGAATCAACTATTTATATGATTCAGAAGAACATAAGCTAATTCTGAATAAAGTTGACTTCAAAACAAGTCTATGCTTTAGCGACAAGCGATCAACGATAGTTCTCAAAATAGTCATTAACATAGTCATCAACATAATCATCAACATAACTATCAATAAAGATGTGTAGCTAGAATCATAACATTACTTTCTCTCTTCAATGATTCATGTTCATATGAATGTATTTTCTTAATTTTATGTAGAATCAAAATGTTTATTGTAGCAAACTCACTATGCAAGATAGAAGTATCATTGAAGCAAACTCACTGATTGACTTGCTCATCAAAGAAGTTGACTTTGAACTCATCATTGTAGCAGACTCACTAGTTGCATGTGAATATATGATCAGATTCATTGATGAGTAGAGTGATGAGAGCGAGTAAATCATTGCATTGAGAATAAATGTCATTGAAGCAGACTCATTAGTTGCATGTGAACTGATAAATGAATTGATTCATTGATAGATAAAGTGATGTGCTTGTAAATCATGTCAGAATCATGTCTAGATGATACAATCAATGAAGATCAAAGTTGATAGTGCTTAATCTTTAGAAATAGCTATAACTGAATATTAAGAATACAGAAGAAGATTGATACAAAAGCTTCTATTTATGTAATGTTCAAAGACTGTGCTAAGCTTGAAAGAAATGTGTTTATAACATGAAAAGAAAATGATGTAGATGAACAAGATGTTGATGAAAGAAAAGAGTGTTGAGAAAGAAAAAGAGTGTTGAGAAAGAAAAAGAGTGTTGAGAAAGAAAAAGAGTGTTGAGAAAGAAAAAGAATGTTGAGTCATATCTGAGTCAAATCTAAATCAAATCTTGACTAAATCATTGACTAGCTTTAATCAATCTTGATACGCTCGTAACATTATTCTTTTCTTCGAAAATTCATGTTTGCATGAATGTAGTTTCTTTGCTCACTTTTGTTGATAGTTATTTCGATATTTAGCGCGATTTGCTTGAATATAGCTTATGAAATTCATTCAAAACTTTCTCTGAATCATTGAATTTTTCTTTATCAACATAGTATCATTTGTTGTTTCTATCTAGATCTTTTCATTTAACTTTGTACTGTATTCAATCTTGATAGCATTTGAAGTTCAATATATTATTTATCTTTCAATGTTCATCATCTTTGATAGTGATTGATTTAAGTGATTCTGAATATTGTTCTGATAAAAAGTCTTTTGAATACAATCATAGTAGCTTCAAGCTGAATATTGAATGCAGATGCTTCATGCTGATTGATAAATGAAGATGATAGAAGATATTTATTTTAGCAGTGATTTAATAAAGATTTAGCTGTTTATCTTTTAAATCTTTGCAGAGTCTTGTTATCTTGATGTTTCTGAAAGATAGTTAAACTCAGTTATTTACTTCATATGTGACGTTTCATCTATGTTTATTGATCTGAACTTCAATGATCAGCTTCATCTTTTTCAATTGTTGATGATTGAAGCTCAGTAACTCTTTCATTTGAATGACAATATTATTTGCTTTTCTAGCTTCAAGTCGTTCATGAGTTGTTTCATAGTCAGTTGTATCTGAATTGAAACTCATTCAAGAATGAAATTCTTTATTGAAGTAAAAGAGAATCATTGAAATGATTGAGAAGATATTGAAATTGTCGCTAAATTTCATCATAAATATTCATTTGACTCAATCATTCTGCATGTAATTGCAGTAGATTCTAAGTTTGCATTCAATGTTCTGATTGACTTATTTTGATTGATCATTGATCTTAGAATGATAAACTGTGAATAAACTAGCTGTAATTCTCAGTTACTTACAAAGACTTTTTCACATAGTTGATATGAATTGAGAGTTTTTGTTTGAAACAATAGAACTGAATAAATCATGCAGTTGATAAACGTTTCATAGCATGATTTAAATCATTTCTTCAACTGAGATGTCATCGTCTTCTCAATGATAGAAAACATAGTGACATTCTTTGATGAGATGACATATGATTGTGCAAATGATGTTATAGTCTTCTGACAAAGATAGTTCAGTGATGAAGTTCATAGTTATATCTTTTCAGCATTTCTGTGAAATTGAAAGAGAATGATGAAGTTCATTGATGTTATCTTTAGAAACTTTGCTTTGCTGACAAGCATGATAGTTTCAAATGTATCATTGAATAGTAGCTCAATGATCTGATCAATAGTAGAAACGCTGAACTAGATTAATGATTCATTTATTGTCGAGATGAAAGATTGAAGATTAATCATGCACTTCTTGTAGTAATTTCATGTGCATGTTCTCAGAGATTCACAGTAGATCTTTTCTAAATAGAACGTCATCAATGATTTTGCAGTTCTTCAGTTTAGTGATATGAAATTTGAGTTTATTCTCATTCATAGCTTGTTTATATTCACTGCAAAGCTTATCTGTTTGATTGATCATATATACTCATTGATAGAGATTTGCTTTTGATTCAACAGATAGAACATCGACTCTATCAAAGATCAGAATAGTCTGAAAACAATTTTCAAGACGCTGAGCTGATTCAGAGATGTTTGCTAAAAACATTCTGATTAAAGCATTGACTTTAGTGTTTATTTTGTCTGATCTAAAGATGATCTGAAAGTTGAACTTCAATAGAATGTTCAAATAATTGACTTGTCATCAACTCAACTGTTTGTTTTTCATGAAAATCTTCAAAGTCTGATGATCAATGAACATCTGAATGAGTAGTTCAGTGCATTTCAGCTCAAGTCGTCAATGTTCGAAGCATTGAATAATGACTAGCAGTTTCTTATCATAGATGTGATAATTGATTTCAGCGAGAATCATGCTTTTGCTGTAGAAAGTCATCGAATGAAGAACTTTCTCATCATTATACTGAGATAGTATTTCATCTTTTACATAGTTTAAAGCATCGATCTTCAGAATAGCTTGTCGTTTGAGATCAAAGTGACGAAGTATTAAGACTGAGCTAACTTGTTTCTTTAGATTGTCAAAAGCTTAAACACAAATCTCATTTCAAACAAAAGATGTGTTTTTTCTAGTCAGCTGAGTGAATGATTTGACTAGCTTCAAGAAGTTCTTAATGAAATGATGATAAAAGTTAACAAATTTCACGAAGCTCTGAATTTCTTTTAGATTGATCGAAGTGATTCAGCTGATTATGACTGTCATCTTACTGAAATTCATATGAAGATCTAGTTCAGATACAATGACTTCTAGAAAGACAGTCTCTTCTACATTGAATTTGCACTTTTGAATATTCATCTGCAATTCAGCTTCGCGTAGTTATCTTAATACTAGTTTGACGTGATCTCTATGTTTCTTTCTCATTTTGCTATAGATGAGAATGTCATTTAGATAGACTTGACAAAAGTCGTTCAGAAAGTTTCATAAAACGTCATTCATATATTGCTGAAAGAAGATCAATTCATTAATCAGTTCAAATGATAGCATCTTATATTTATATGCTTCTAAAGCAATGATAAAAGTGATGTAATTTTCATTATTAAAGTGCATTTGAAGTTTGTTGAACGCTGATATGATGTTCAATCTAATCAGATGCTTGCAACTCACTATTTTATTAATGATCTCATTTATCAGCGATAGAGAATATCTATTTCTTTTGAAAATGACATTTAGCTTTCGATAGTTCATACAGAATCAAAGATCTTCATTTGCTTTAAGAGTGAATAGAATTGAAGAGAAATAGAAGATCTGACTGAAAATGATGAATCTCTTTGACAAATTCTCGTTCAGATACTTCTTTACTTTCAGAAGTTTGACAGAAAACATTCAATATGCTTGACAGCAAGAAGACATTGAATCATTAGTGAGCTCGATTTTATAATCATAAAAGCGATGAGAAAATAGTTTATTCAATTGAGTTCAATCAAAAACATCTAGAAACTCGTGATATTTCAAAAGCAGCTTTGCTTTAATGTTTTTTAAATTCTGAGTTGTTTCATCAATTGAAGAGATGTTTAGAGTGTTCAAATTGCACTGAGTATTGTACGTGATTTTTCTATTGATGTTCATCATGAATAAAGCAAAAACTTCGATCTTGTTCTTCTTTGAATGATTCAACAATGTTTTAAATGAAGTAATGTTTATGCTTTGAATCAAGAATGACTCTTTCTGAGCAGTGATTGAAATGAGTCGTTTGAGCATTGTAAAGATCTTAGTCTGAGTGATTGAAGAAAGTGAAGTTAATCGCGATCAACTTAAATGCTTTAAATTGAGCGAAATCAAAAAAATCGAAATAGAAGTATTCAATTGATTCAAAAAAAACAATGACGTCGTTTTACATATTCAATAATATTTCATTTTTATTCATTCAGAGCTTACTCAATATGACTTTATGATGATCAATATCAGCTATCAATATTGATACAGTCAATTTCTTATGACTTTTGATGATGAGATTGAGTAGAATTTTATGAGTGATTGTTTTTTTAAATATCTTCTCATCATAATCTTTTATTAACTTCTCTTTTGTCAGTGATATAAATTGAGTTCTCAGTTTCTCACATACTTTATTGACTAGACTGAAATGTATGATCATGTAAATGACTGAATCACTGTTTATTAAAGAACAAAGACTGAAAGATTGTTTCTGAGAGATGAGATGAGTGTCAATTAGAAACAACTTTTCAAAGTAATTCTCTTTCAATAGAATTTCATCTAGTTTGCATAAAGATATAATCTCTATTTCTTTGATGACTTTTAAAGAAATGACTAGTTTTTTGAATCGAAATTTGAATCAAAATTGAAATAATCATATTCTTTGTTCACTGCACTGATTCTAGTAGATTGATCAAGACACTTTTTAAAGCTATGATCTGATTTATGACATATGAAACAGCTTTCAACTAGAATGTTTACTTCTTTGACATTAGTTAAAATCGCGTCGCACGACTTTAAATAATCAGACTTCAAGTGATTAACTGATTGAGTGATAACAGTCACTTTATGAAAGATAGTTTTTGAAACATCATTGATACATTTGAGCTTGTTCTTGATCTTTCAAATGACTCGCTGATCATTATTCAAATGAATCAGGTAGAAACGAATTTCTTTTAAAGAATCAGATTGAACTAGTTGATCTACTCAAATGAATCAAAGATGAAGATGTATTTTATCTTTCAGATCAATGATCAGTTGCTTTTCGTGATAGTCTAGATAGAAAGATAGTCATTGAAACTGAGTATAAAACTCGCTGAATTTCTTTGATTCTTGAATCAAGTTGTAATATTCTTTATGAAAGTTGACTTTCTTATTCAAATCATTGAACAACTGAGCTAACTCTTTCAAAAGATCTTCGACAATTCTATAAAAATTGATACAATCACGTTCACATTTAGCTTGAGTGATCTTTGCTGCGTCATTGAATAATCTAGAATGTACATAGCTCAATTTGACTCATTCATTAAAAAAGAGATCAACGTTGATCTCTAGTTTATTCTGAATTTTTTCGTATCAATTCTCTCAAGTAGAGTTCTTTTCATCAGTAAACAATGAAGAATCAGATATTTTTTGAGATCTAGAATGCTCAAAGTAGATGAAATCAAAAGAAGTGTTTTCTTTAGTTTGAAGTCTTGTTTTCAACTCTTTGATTTTGTCTTCTTGTTGTTTATTTAACTTGTAGAATCAATCTGTTTCTTTATCAAGAACTAGACTTCGAGCCTTTCAGATTTCATAAAACACGAAGAATATTATCATTTCAGTAAATGATTCATCATCTTCATGAATAAATGACGCAGCACTTGATGATTTCATTCGTGATTTCGATGAATCAGCATCAGAGATTTGAGAAAAATGAGTTTGAAATTTCTCAGAATGCTCTTCAATAGATGAACAATTAGACATGATGAGATTTGTTTGAAAGAGAGTTGAATGAATGATGATGCTTGATGATTGAAGAAGAAAGACGTATGAAATGAGATTCAATCTTCAACAAAGAAGATGAGATTTATTTGTTGAGTGATTTGATTAATTCTCTAGCAAACAATGAAGATTCTTTATCGTTGAATCTATCGATTGATTTGATTCTTGAGCAATTCACGAAGATTCTTTATCGTGATTCTTGTAATTGAGTGAACTTTACATACTTAATGAGCAATAAGTAGTCTAGCAATTCAAACAGTCTTGTCGTTGATTTTATTCAACTCTTTAATGTTGTTCTGTCTTTCAATTGTTGTTGATCATCAGATAAATGAATTTCTTTAAACTCATTCTGTCTAGATGAGTATGTTGAATGAGTAATGAGATCAATATTATGTGATTAACAAATTCTTAATATAATGTCAGAATCGTGTTTAAATGATACAATTAATGAAAATCAGAATTGATAATGCTTGATCTTTAGAAATAGCTATAACTGAATATTAAGAATACAGAAAAAAATTGATACAAAAGCTTTTATTTATGTAATGTTCAAAGACTGCGCTAAACTTGAAAGAAATGTGTTTATAACATGAAAAGAAAATGATGTAAATGAACAAAATGTTGATGAAAGAAAAGAATGTTGAGAAAGAAAAAAAGTGTTGAGTCATATCTGAGTCAAATCTGAGTCAGATCTAAATCAGATCTTGACTAGATCATTGACTAGCTCTAATCAGTCTTGATACGCTCGTAACAAATCATTGCATTGACGAAAAATATCATTGAAGCAAACTCACTAGTTGCATGTGAACTAATAAATGAATCAATTCACTGATAAATAAAGTGATGAGAAGATAAATTATTGCATTGATGATGTCATTGAAGCAGACTCACTGAGAGTTTGCTCATCAAGATAAAGACTTCATGCAGTTCTAGACTGATCTTTTTGATTGCTCTTTGAAATAAAGACTTCATGTAGTCATAAACTGACTTCATTTGATTATTCAACAAATTCGAAAAATCTCTTGCGAATCTGAATGAATGATTAATTCACTGATCTTTGATCTAGTTGAATGATTTCAATCATTTATTTAATTTCGCTGATTAGCACACAAGAGAAGAAGAGAGTGAATGTTGCTGATGATTGCAAGTTGACTAAATCAAATGTCGATAGTGAATTGAAGAGTTGACAGAAGCACTTGAAAGTCGATGCAGATTATTTCACTTCGTCTGTAACGAAGAAGCATTTATATAATGTTAGAAATCAGCATAGAGTGAGTCATATGAGTGTAATGTAATGAGTATATAAATGCTAAGAAAGAAAAGTATCTAGAAGAAAAGAGTTGACTATCTATATGACTCAGAAGAACATAAGCTAACTCTGAATAAAGTTGACTTCAAAACAAGTCTATGCTCTAGCGATGAGCAATCGACGATAGCTTTCAGAATAATCATCAACATAATCATCAACATAATCATCAACATAATCATCAACATAATCATCAACATAATCATCAACATAGTCATCAATATAGCTATCAATGAAGATGCGTAGCTAAAATCATAACAATTTACATAAGTTGAGCATGAAGTTTCTATCTAAGAAAATGATCATTGTTATATAAACATAAAAGAATCATGTCAAGTCATTTCTGCTTTAAATAATCATTTTGATCATTCTTGAACAAGATGAGCAAGATGAACATCATGCTCATCATGCTCACTGTGATCACTTTTGATTCAAGCAATCAGAGCAATCACTTCAAGACTCTGATTACTCAATGATTATTTAATCATTACTGTTATATAATCATATGCAAAAGAGTTTTAACATTACTTATTTGCTTCAACTGCTAAATGTATATGTATTTTAATCATTAAAGCATTGACATTCAAAGATGATTAATTGAGCTGTTTAAATGAGTGATGAAATCTTTTCAAAAGTCAAATTTTTGACTATCTTCAATGAATTTCAAATCAAAGTCTTCAAAGAATTTATCATTTAATCTGCATGAAAGCATATTGACTTAATTTCTTTTGATTCAAAAATAGTATTAAATAAAGTTCAAATTATTGAACATTTGAATTGATTTATTACATCTTCATTTACTATAAATGATTCAATCATTTGAAAAACTTCTACTAGTTGAGCAGCACTTGAAAATCAGCTGCTTAAGCTAACTGATGAATCGACATCAGAAGAATTTACTATAAAGCTTTGTACATTCTGAAAAGATGTTAATGCAATGACTCATAAAATGAAGTTGCTGCAAAATCAATCAAGTCAAATAAAAGTTGCTGAAAATGCTTGCAAAGCATGTAAAAAGCAATCTGATAAGATTTTTAAAATTGAAGACATTTTGTACATCAAAGATGCTTGAAGTATGATTCAAGATAAACAGAAATTGAAGAACGAGAAACAGAAGAAGCGCAAAGAGATTTGAAAAAAGCGTTATTTAAATGCACTAAAGAAGTGCTACAAAATCACTAAGTCTCATAGAGCTGCTTGCATTAAGTTCATTCAGACTTATCAGAAGAAATGACGAGTTATTTTGAAGCAATTGCTCAAAAATCGACATGTATATAATGAGTAGTTGAATTTAGTGATGCATGACTGAAAGTGATGTATGACTGATGAGTACTAAGCGAAGAATGAGCGAAAGTGAGAGGCACGAATAGCTGCTTTTCTCATAAGTGATAGAGCTAAATGTTCTACACAAGTAAAATATCTTTGAGACGATGAAATGTGTCAAATCTGGCAAGAAGTAGAATTTAGCAAAACTCATGAAACAATTTGCGTTGACGTTGTAGATGCTTCGCAAGAGCTATGTACGAAGCTCTAGCAGCCGTGATTTTCAACCGTGTGAGAATCAGACTAGTATGACATTAGTAGACTGAGTATCAGGGCGGCAGCGTCACGTCAAGAAGTCATGAAGAGTATCAAGCATGTTTCTAATTGAGTCATGAAGATGAAGCTATTCACGCTTTTCGAATAAAGTCACATCAACATCTGATCGAGGGGTGAATTTCTTCAACTATACGAGTACATGAGAGTATGAGTCGCAGCGATGTTATGTCTCGATTAAGGTAATTAGGGTTCTTGGTAGAGGCGGGGGATGGAAATAATGCTGCGTTGCGATTGGTGTAAGAAGAAGGATTCAATCTCCTTCAGGCTAGCCAGTTGAGCCGCCCTGCGGGGAAAACCTTAAATCACTGCAACGTCGGGTTTTAGTGAATCCCCCTCGTTTCCCCGCTTTCTCAAGAACCTTCTGATTTCTGAATTGCGTACGGAATACTCACTCACTCACATACTAAAGTAGTAGGTCTGTCGCCAGGTCGACAGCGTCGTATATACAACGATACCCATTGTCTATAAAGATGGCTTTCCCGCCGGGTTCCAAATGCCACCTAACTTTCTCCTCCTCATCATTCCTCCACCATGGCGCTCCTCTACCGCTTCGTCCTTGCCCTCTTCTCTCTGCTGCAGCTTGCCATAGCTCAGTCAATGTCCGGCAATGCTACCTACTCCAATCCAATTCTAGACGGCGTGGGCGCTGATCCGTAAGTGGAAGCATGTGCAAGAGAAAAGTGCCTTGAGCTAATCCACGGTTCGCAGATGGGTAACCCGATATAATGGCTACTATTACCTTACCTTTACAAATGGTGACAACATCACAATGTACCAGAGTAAGAGCTTGACGTGGGTTCCTATAGAAGCCTCCCGTACCTCTACAGTACTGATTGCTGGAATAGCAACTGGAATAATGCTTCTGTCAAGGCCGCTTTCATTCCACCCAAGGGTATGAATTACTCGACAGACCTCTGGGCCCCGGAACTCCACAACATCAACAAAAAGTGGTATGTCATCTTCACGGCGGACCCGCACTCCGATGGACCACCGCCAGAGACCGACATGTTCTGCGAGTTTTCGTGCCCTGCAGTGAACCACAGGTGAATAGCAAAATAATCCTCAATAAACGTCTGGAAATTGAGTCGTATAGAATGTACGTCTTGGAGAGCAGCGGAGCCGACCCGTGGGCCTCAAACTACACGCTCAAGGCTCAGCTCAATACCTACGACCAATTCGCCATTGACGGAACATACTTCCAGCATAGCACCGGTCTGTACCACATTTACAGCTGCTGGTACCGACAGTACGACGGCTGGCCATCAAACTTGTGCATCACTAAGAGTATGTACTCCATATGCATTGGCATGGAATCACCGGCCTAACATTATCTAGTGGACAACCCTTGGACTGTCGCCTCCAATTTCACGGAGCGCCAAATCCTGAGTGTTCCAGACCAAGCGTGGGAGAAGACTCCATACGGTCGTCCCTTCAATGTCCGACTATCTTCGAACGAAGGTCCCGAGCAGCTGGTGAACTCCAAGACCGGTCAAAACTTTGTCATCTATTCTGCGGCGCGGTCTGACAACCGCAACTACTGTCTCGGTCAACTGGAGCTCGTTGGCGATGACCCCATGAACGTCCAGGACTGGCGGAAGAATACCCAAGGTTGCGTGTTCTACCAGAACCCTGCCGCGCAAGCTTATGGCGTAGGCCACGCTAGTTTCACCACAAGCCCTGATGAAAGTGAGAATTGGCTCGTATACCACGGAATGCTAGACCCATCCAATGGTTGGGGTGCAAGGACGATCCGGACCCAGAAGTTCACATGGAACCAAGATGGAACTCCAAAGTTCCCTCGACCTGGCTACGGACCCTATCCAGTACCCAGTGGGCAGTGAACGAATTGTATGTTCAATTCTTCGTAGGTTTAGAATAGCTAGATAGATATCATGAAGCTTGATGTAAAATAATCCTTGGATGAGGCGGAGAACAATCTGCTCGAAGCACAGTCCACTCTGTATTCCAGCTCCCTTCGACAAACCTGCCCTGAATTGAACCTCAGAAGTTGCACTAAAAATATCTCGACTGCAAAAGACGGATTGTCCTGGGCGCAAGATTGTGTGTCGCTTCCAAAAGAACCACACTCCACCATTCAACTACTGTCTGATCTCGACAACACTTCTGATTCCACCAGCATGAAAACAGTTGCTCAACCGAGAGCCTATGTTCGCACTGCCAAAGCCCTGTCTCGCAGTCGCCCACAAGACTGTCTAATCTCTGGTGCCCTAGTCTGTAGGACACAACCAACAGTGACGAACAGGAACCTGTACACAACTCTGAGAACACACAGAGTGCGGGATAAACACTCATCGCCGCATTCTTCGCCTTCAGAGCTACTTGGTCGCTTGAGTACTTCCACCGCAACGTCTGCTTCGGATCGTCAAGGTCCTATGTCCACCATGCAACTCACGGATCTACCAGCAGAGCTCATTGCCAGTCTTCCTAACTATTTACACTCCCTCGACGATCTATACTCTCTGGTCGGTACCTCTCGCATCTTCTGCAACACCTGTGCCAACACCTCTGCTACTTTCCCTCCAACATTTGCCAAGAAATACGGGCAAAACCTGCTACCCCCTCATCCACATCTTCTCCTTGCGGGCACCGCGCGCCAGATAGCAGATTGGGCGGTACAGAGCGAGAGGAATCGGCAGGAATTATACGATGCGATCACACGGGGCAACGAAGGGCTGCAGGACCTTGCCGTACAGGTTGCACGGCTGAGCTTGAATGACGTCCGAGCGCTACACCAGGCCAAAATCGACGTCGTGAACCCGTTGAGCCGTGTGCTAGATCTGGAATGTGGACAAGGGGAACGTCAGCGGTACCGAGATGACGAAGAGTCTTCCGTCTTGACGGTATGCGAGGATGTTGATCAGGCTTTGTACAACTATCTGATCTACTGCGAGCTCTTCCACCACAGCGTCGATGCAGCGCTTGATCCTTCCATGGATATCGTTCCCCTCAGCACAGAGTTGCGGATGCATTGGATTGCGCAGTGTATGCCGGATAATAATTGCAAGGCGTCGCCAGCGGGGAAGGAGTATCAAATGCTGGATTACCAGCACATGAGTCAATCAGACGGGTTCCTTAATTTCTCCAAAATACCAAAGTTACTGCTAGGCAAACCTCAAGCATTGGCAGGAGTCAATGGGCCTGAATACGAAGGGCTTTCGCCTCAGGAGATCCTCTTTGTGAAGGTTATGGAACACCAGGGGCTTTTGACTCTGAGGGTACTCCAAGCAGACGAAGCGACAAGGCAAGACTTGTCGAAAGGAATCCGAAACAAGGCAGAAGCTGTCCCCACTGCGAAAATTCGGCTCGGGCCAAAGTATGATGAGGCGGGGGAGACCCAAATTGGCTGGTTCGACATAACCGAGGATGTGTCTTCAAGCATGGACAAGTATTCATGATGGTCACCGAGTCGGAAACACGGGTTTGAATGCTGTCACCATCTCTGCTCTGCGCCAAGTCTTCTCGTCGTGCTAGCTAATCTCAGGATTGTAGTTGTACCTTGGGACCACCAGGGGAGTTCAGGAAAGATTCCACAAGCTGCCCTCTCGTGTTGGGCGCTTGGAGTTGCTTCGATAGCAACTCATCAACTACTCCAAAACTTTAGTTCACAACACCTCTACTCACCGACTAAAGAAAACGGAGATGTATACACTAGAATGACTGTGCCCGATTGATTCGAGTGTTTATTGCGTAGACCAGGAATACCGATCGATGATTCAACGATATGTCCATGTAAGATATCTGCATTGTTGAAATCTCTTCACAGATATCCTTTGGCCGACATTGATGTGGTCAGATTCAGGTTTTATCTCCCTTTCAAATTCGAATTGCTTGGCTCGTTTTCTCCCGCGGGTCTATTTATTAATGCAGAGTTGCAGGAATCTGCCACATCCGTACCTTGCAGCGAAACCTTATGTGAAGAGTCGTGCATAACTTGGATAGCGGATGGAGATACTCTGACAGTTCCGTCCCGGTGTTCGCCATCTTCCTGGTGCCGAAGCCCCGGACTCCCCAGTAGCGCATCCATCGGTCTTGCTTGTCGGCTTTGCTACAAAACCCGAGAGCCATTGACCCGGTAGTCTACATTGCATTCATCTCTCGCCATTTGGAGTAATATATCATGGTATTCTGTACGACCTTTCCCCAAATCTACAGTACAGCGATATCAACGAAGCTGTGATAGAGTATGAGCCGATCCTGTCGGCACGGGCGGATGCATCGGCTATTTAAAGTTGGTCTGCCGAACTTCTTCACAATTCCAACCCATGTCACGCCTTCCAAGTTCCCCAAACCCGCTTGTCGGTTGTCACGAACCTTTGCACCTCCTTCAACTATGTCGCCACTACTACTCTCTAACTCCTGCTTGTTGGATAGTTCACTCTGCAACAGAACCAACTCAGCCAACACGCATCTGCCTCTGCCTCTGCCTCTTGCCCGCCAGTCTCGTCGACGCTGCCCTCCATGGTCGGCACGAAAGGGACAAGCGTAGTCGGTCCAGTTCCAGAAAATTCCTCCGGCTTCTCTACCCTACGTCCCGAACTACCTGAACTACCTTATTCCATACGCGATCACCTCAAAAACATCATTTTCATATGGACATTATTCACTCTCGATACCGCCGTCCTCCCGCTCCTCCTGTTCTATGCCTTATGGTACCACTCATCGCAAAGTCCCACCAGTATTTTGACCATTACCACTTGCGTCTTTGGCCTCTTCGCCACGATCGAATGGGCATTTAGATCGTTAAGGTTATGGCAAAAGGAGGAAGTGAGACCTATCGGAGGTGGACGAAAAGGAGTGCGTATTCCTCGCCAGTCATCCTTGCAGATTGCTTCAATGACATATTTCCATGGCGCTACACCCGTTAACACGGAGATTTCAGTTTGATTTCTTCCATTACAGCTACAGCATAGGCTACGCCATTGGTATTGTCAGTATTCCTTGGTGTCTTGAGCTTGCGATCACAATCCTAATCCCTTACTGCTGTAGGTTGAGCTGATTATCGGCACCGCTCCTGAACAACCCTCTATTCGCCTTTGTGCTCTGCCCGGGCCGTCCTTCATTCTCTTCTTCGGCTTAATCCTCCTTCTTACTTGCTTCCTCTCGGCTCTTGGTGCTAGAGCGCCTTTTCGAATTTCATCCATACCTAAAGGAGCGCCCCTACGTCCAACCGTCTACACCATTGTCGAAGATGTCATCGGTGTTGGCACAGAGACCGGCAGGCGATACCGCGAGGCACTGAATGCTCGATACGAAGCAAGTCCGAGGTTCCGCCGCATGCTGGCTCAATTAAACATTTTCTGGGGGCTGTCGGCCATCCTTGTTGGGGTAGCTACGATAGCTACGATTTACGTATCGGATATACCCCTTACAGTTGGATATGGAATTGGTATGGACACCATCATGCGCTCTGCTTACAGACTGTTGTTGATTGTAATAACAGGTTGGGCAGCCCCTCCTGTATGGGCCATGCTATGGGCTGCTATAACGACCTTGTGGGTGCAGAGGTCCTTGCGCAAGGAGAAGGCGGAGTGGCATAAGGGCGAGCTAGTTTGAAATTCTCATACGCGAACGATACCCATGATTCAACTGCTAGGATAGCATAGCGAGGAGTTACAGGGTTGAAGCAATCGTGCAGCCCCATTTCTAGATTCAACAAATCAGACAACACAAGCATATATTCCTCCTATCTTACTTCTATACCCCTTACTCAGGACGATTTTGATTATCCGTTCGCAACGATCATTCATACTACGTCAGATCTCGCTTAATTTCAAACGGACAACATAACCGCCCTGATATAGGTCTAGGTACGATTATTCTTACTGCATTCAGGATAAGAGCTACTCACAACTCTCACCAAGCTCACAGTTCGATAACCCGCATACTTCTTCCACACAATTCACCATCGTCATACAGTACCCGCATTCTGTCATTTTTCCAACGAAATGTTTCTCTCGTCGAAAGGGGATTAACAGTCGAAAAAGTTCGGAAAATCTAGGAGTGGCAACATTGCAGATCAAGCGGGTAGGTCCCAGATGTAGCCATCGAATGAAGGTCTAAGCTAGAGCAACATCCCGCTCGCTGTATCGTTTCTGGAGAATAGGGGGTAAAAGCCGCATCTATTACCACAAAATCTGCATTCATTAGGCCAACCCTCGCCAGTCGTCACAACGCTCGCCTCGGTGCAGGTTCTTTTGATAGGACGGCAATGCTCTGTGGCATAGTTTTCTGGACTACGTTGGGCACGATTGATCTTGGATCGGGTTGTCTGGGTTGGTATATCTTCGAACGTTTGTTTTTGTTTTGGACTCAAGGGTGTTGTTTCGATTGAGGGTGTTGGGGTTTTTTGGGAGGAAGATGGGGGTTTTGAAAGTGAGGCAATAGAGCGGTCACATTTGTTGCTGGAGCAAAGATTAGAAGGATGGGGTGCTGATCTTTGTAGGAACCGCACCGAAAATCACGATATAAATCTTGTTAGAGCTGGTTGTTTACCAACATCTTCTCTTTTGCCCAAAGCTTGATGTATATCGGTCTGAAACTCGAGTACCTTACTTGGACCAGCTCAAATGTCGAACAAATCTAAACAGCGTCTTCGTATTGCGTCGCAGTTCTGCGTCAAACAGGGATTGCATATAGATCGTTTAGGAATTACGAAATTGGAAGGAACATTACACGTTCATCCTGATCACTTCGGATGGGAAGTGTGTGGATGTTTCTATCATAGCCTCATGGAACCTGCATCATTATCTTAAAAGCATGAGGCTGCAGCAGTCAACAGGGGTTAGGTGTATTCGATGAGGCTGAGCGTTACACTGCATATGCATGATGTAGTTCGGCACCGCACCTCACGACTTACTTTTCATCGCAGAGCGCTCTTTCATCAGCACGCAGTCATCGAGGCTGTTCGATACGGGAAGCTGTTCACTGCTGAGCTTCGGTGACAACATCGCGAAAAAAAATCACCATGGTAGTACCATGCGGCTTTGGCGTCGGTGACTTTATCGCTGTCACGAGGCTTATTGGGACGATTATGTCAGAGTTAAAGAAAGGTCCGTGATATTCTGCAAAGCTCTTCATTTTGATCTAGTCTAACGCGTTCTCAGAAAAGTGAAGCAGCTGTAGAATACCAGAACCTTATCGTGGAGCTTGAACCTCTTAGCCGTGCACTTTCTAAGCTCAGCGACATTCGACCTGCCAAACATGAGCTTCGCCAACTAGATGCAATTCGAGCAGTGGCGTCAGCATGCGAGAGACATATTGAGAGCTTTCTGGGCAAGATTTGGGAATTTGATAGAAATGTCGAAGTGTGCGATGCTCAAGACAATCGGTACAAATGTTTCCGCCGTAGTATGCAGTGTACCTGGCTTTGAAGGATGGTGTCAAAGAGTTGAGGAGTACGTTGGGCAGCCATGTAGTGACCATCAATACACTTCTGGTATCCCAAACTTTGTGAGTACTGTTTCGACGTATTAATCTGAAAATCCCAAGCCGATTTCAAGGATTCTATTGTGAAGGAGCATAAAACGAATGATAAGGCCCTCGCAGAACTGCAGAATGTCTATTACTACAGCCGAGAATGACAATGTGGTATTCGTCACGAGCTTCAAAAGCAAGATTGACAGCCGACTGGAAATAATTGCAGCGATAGCTCGAAGACTATCTAAGACGACGTCAGACCTGAAAGAGAAAAGAGAAAAAAGTGGCCCTCAAACTGCAAGAGAAATCCGATGCTTTACTGGGCCACAGTAGGGTGACTCATGAGAAACTCAACGTGCAAAAGACGACGATGAAGAACATTCAATATGACATGACTCAAGCAAATATGGACGTTACTTAGAGTCTTGCAAAGCTTGACGCCGCGATAGCTGCTCAAGCATGCTGGCAAAGACAGATTTTCTCAAAATTTAGTTTTATCATGAGATATGATCCCCTTCCTCCCAACAATGAATCTCCAGCGGGACTCCTGGCACATCACCTGAGATTTTGGGTACCACCATCTGAGCCAGAAACTTATATACGACCTGCTAGGCCCTTGTATTGATGGGAAGGCGGTAGGATAACTAGAATCCCCGGAAACGCTCTTACTGGACGAACAGAACTTGGTCAACACAGCAGCGCTACAGTATTCACACAGCGGCCAGACACTAATCACCTACTTGCAGTAAATTTTGATGCAGAAACAAGAAGTGTTGCTCATGAGTCAGGAGGCTGGAAGGTCTTACGCTTTGATCATATTGCTCAAGATCGTCGAAGCACATACTCTTCTGTCAATCTTTCTGGCGCTGAACCAAATATGCTGCGCCTGGATCGCGTAAATGGCTACCTCAGTTGCCGGTTATCTACGACTATCAGAATATCACCAATGACGGTAGACCAGCACCTTCAATAGCCATGTCTGCAGGTTTGATCGGTAGTTTACCGCCGTTGTTAGTCTGCTCCGGCAGACTCGCTCGCCTACGCGCTTAATCGGAATGGCTGCAGTATGTCGAAATCCTACCGATCCTAAACATCTGAAGATGTTAGACTGCGAAACATGGTATTTATGATTTACTATGATGGCTTCTAAAGCCTTCATTGCCCCCTCAGCTGAATCAGCGACGATGACGTCTCGAAGTCAAGAATGTTCTAAATTCAAATGAGACATTTACTATTCATCACAAGGAAGAATAGTAGTCAATGATGATGCTGCCATTTGATCAATTAAGTATGCAGCCACCTACTCAGCCAGCTATCTGATAACCTACTCAACTACGACATCATGATAATCTTCATTTTTTGTCACGTGTCCAAATTAACACTGTACTAATCTCCACCTACTGATCCCTTTCACAAAGCTCTTCTCATTCGCACTCTGCATTAACGATAACAATCGACAGTGCTTTCCTAAGCTGAATGACAAAAAGCCGAGTTTATCCCCATCCGTCATCAAACCCCACATCTTCTTCCCTAATCATCCCATCTGCAGACCCATCCTTCCACCCTCCTCCCATCCCCTATCATCCCAGAGCCCATCTTCATTCCAAAGCCCCACTCTTCGCTACTCCTCACGCCATCAATCCTCCCGCATCCGACACCCAACTTACCGTGCTGTCATCCGGGTTCCAAGTCCCTCATTCCTCGTCCTCTGACTCTTCATCACCTCAAATCCTTTCAACCCCCTCGTCATCCCCCAAGTTCAACTATTCGAATGCGCAAAAGTCTGGAATGACGGAGAGCGGTGTCGAGGTGCTTGCGTGGTGGGGTGGATGGGTGAGGGAGACGGAGATATTAGAGAAGGTGGTGGTGGGGATGGCTGTGTAATATGGTGGTGGTGGAGATGATGGTAAGATTGATACATATGTGCTAATGGTTTGGGTTGGTTGTGATAGATCAGACAGCAGGTGAAAGAGTCCTTGGTTTGCATATGATAACACTCTTCCACCACCGCTTCCTTGCCCCCCCTTCCAGCCCCTTCCACCGCTTTTCAATAACCCAGCCCAACATCATCAACCCAGGTCCCTCATCTCATCGCTATCGGCTACGCTAGTCTTGTAAAAGCTATGATAACCCCAGTGAGTAAGGAACAACAAGAAAATTCTGAGAATGATAGGCATAAAGTACTAGGAGGAATGGGGAAGGGTTCATGCTGAAAGAAGAGAAGAGGAGATAGGGAAGGGGTAGTGGTGCAGTGGTGCGGTTTACCGAGTTGTATCAAGCTCGTCCGGTAGTTGGTGGCGGGGTTAATAAGAGGTAGCAGATGCGGGAGGGGGAAAAGAGAAAGGAGGAGGGCTATCTCAGGAAAGATATATGGAAGAGACGAACACTAGTTCATAAATAACACTCTTCTCACCGCCCGCCCCCTCTCAAACCCGCCGAAAACCCCCTCCATCAAACCTTTTCCCCTCAAGTAGTCTCTTCACCTCTCGCATGTGCAGAAATCCTAATAGCATGAAGATCAAGGGAGTCAAGGGAGTAGGAGGTTTTGAGGGATGTGATTTGGGTGGTAAAGATAGGGATCGGGAAAGCTGTTGAGCCGTTGAGCTGTTGAAGGAGATGTGCGAATGATGATTAGAAAAGTCGAGAATACAA
>JAABUT010001145.1_pt1 | contig 32363 bp, 28 predicted proteins | sample 5559281 | NCBI WGS metagenome assembly JAABUT01 (sample SAMN10711880, study PRJNA513359) | rock metagenome | isolation source: Antarctica rocks | place: Antarctica: Victoria Land, Ricker Hills nord | collected 2016-01-04 | reverse complement strand
AGACTATCGAGTTGTTTCGAAGTCAACTCTATTCAGAGTTAGCTTATGTTCTTCTGAGTCATATAGATAGTCGATTCTTCTCTTCTAGATACTTTTCTTCCTTAGCATTTATATACTCGTTACATTATACTCATATGACTCGCTCTATGCTGATCTCTAACATGATTGAACGCAGTCTGACAAGTCTCATTTCATTCAAATATGATCTTCTTTTGAATGAGTTGAATCATTGAACGAACAATCTTTGAAAAGTTCTTGATGAAGCGTTGATAGAAATTGCAGAAGTCAATGAAGAACTGCATTTGAGTGAGATTATTGAGTGTAGATCAATCAATTACTGCTTGTATCTTTCGTGAATTTATCTTAAGTTTCTTGATTGACATCAAAAGTCTTAAAAAGATGATTTTCTGAACATGAAACTTACATTTATCAATGTCTATCTGTAAATCAGCTTCTCGAAGTTTATTCAAGATCAATTGTATATGTTACTTGTGTTTTTTCAAGATCTTGCTATAGATGATAATGTCATCTAGATAAATTTGACAAAACTGATGAAGATATTCAAATAGCACGTCGTTCATATAGTGTTGATAGAACGTTGATTCGTTGATTAATTTGAAGAGCATTACATGATATTTGTATGAGTTGAAGAAGATGATAAAGATAGTCAGATCTTCGCTATCTGAATGCATTTGCAGTTTATTGAACGTGACAATGATGTTCAATTGAGTCAGATATTTGCTTTCTTGTATACGAGCGAGAGTCTCGTCTATCAAGAGCAAAGAATAGTGATCTCATTTGATCAAAGCATTGAGCTTTCTGTAGTCGACGCAGAAACGCAGACTTTCGTCTTTCTTTTCAGTGAACAAAATGAGTGAAATGTATGATGCAAAGCTGAAGAAAATGAATTCTTTGTTCAGATGTTCAATCAGATACTTCTTTATCTTCTGAAGTTTGTGATTGAACATCTGATATAGTCTGCTTCGCGAGAGTGTTTCTTCATCAATCAACTTAATTTTGTGATCATAGAAATAATGCAAGAATAGCTGATTGATCATTGCTTGATCGAAGACGTTTAGATAGTCGTGATATTCAGAGAAAAGCTTGATCTTGACTTGCTCAACAGCTTCAGCGTGAGAAAGCTCATGCAGATTCACTTCTTCAGACTTGTTTTCAGCTGTAGTTATGAGTTGATCGATTTTCAAGATGATAACAGCAAAGATCTTGACATCTGAATGTTTGACTAACATTCTATATGTCGCTGCTTCTATCATTGCTATGTTCGTTGAATCTGACGTTGATTTAGAAATTTTGACGTTAGTTAAAGTTGCATCGCGCGATTTTAACTGTTCAGTTGAGCTCTTCTTTTGACTGAAAGAGAGTGATTTCTGACTGAATTGAAATGTAACGAAAGTGAAAGATTTCTTTAGTATATGAGTAAAAGTCAAGCTCTTCTGTTTCGTGATTGTTCTATGACTTGAGAGTAGAACAATTGATTTCTGACTAGAAGTGAAATTCGAAAATCGAAGAAAATCGATTCGCATATTTATTACTAGGTTGATTTTGTTCATTCATGTTTTTTCAAGAATTATTTGATGTTGATTTAATCAAGTGATCAACATAGAAGCTGTGTCAATCATATGATCTTGAACAGTCAGATTTAAATAAATGACATGAGTAATGAGTTTCTTAGCATAATAATCATCAAATTCTTGAATTGACTTCGCTTTGATCAAAGTCAAAGACTTGATTTGTAACTGATCATAAACAATCTGCGCGATCACTTCATTAATGAATGAATAGTCAGCAGCTTCGATGTCTATCAATAACTTCAATGAGTAACTAATTTCATTGCTAGAAAGTACATATTCAGTAATCAAAGATTCAGAAGCAAAAGAATCATCTGACATGCTCATCGTTGAAGAAATTAACACATCTTTCATTGCATTTTTGATGAAAGTTTCTAGTTTTTTGCCTCACTATCTTCGAAAGAAGACATTTTCTCATTCTCTTTATTCTTTCAAATGATGATTTCATGTAAACGAGAAGTGAAAGCTCAAGAAGCAGAAGTATTAATCTTGTTCTGAGAGCAGTTCTTTGACAAGTGATTTGAGATCTTGCAAGTATAGCAGATGATAGATGATCTTTCTGACTCAAAAGTAAAGAAGATGATAGACTTGACATATTTGATTATCAAAGTCATCATTGCTGACAATGAAGTAGCAGTACATTTATCAGATACGACAGTGACTTTGATGATGACAGTGCAAAGCTGACTGCGTAGCTGATAGTTGACTCACTGTTTATTATTCATATCTTGAAGAAAGATTCTTAAGCGAGTGAGCGAAGTAAAGTTCTTGAAACAGACTGATAAAGCATTCTGCAAGCGATTGTTGATCTTATTCTGAAAATCATTCATCAGAATGCAATCATTGTAGTTTAGATAATTGAATAGCTTCATAAAGTTGAAGTAGAAGACATTGAAAGACTTGTCTGTTTGTTTAAGAGTGTTGTACTCACGACAACACTTTCAATTTCTATTCAGTTCATCATATATTTCTTTCAGATGCTTAAATAGCTCGTCGATCAAGATGTATGAATGCAAAGCATCATGTTGACATCAAGCGAAGATGTGCTCAGCAGCATCATCTTCTAGTCTAGATATCATATAGATAATACAGATATTTTCATTATCGAAGTGATTGACATTTGTCTGAAGCTTGTTGTTCATCTTGATTTTTCAACTGTTTCATGTTGATTCATCTTCATCAATGAATATAAATAAGTCTAAAAACTTGAAGAACTTGTGATGATCATTATCAAATAGAGTGAATGACTCACGTCGAGTATGATTTTCAATAGATTGACGAGATAGAGATTTCATAGACTGACGAGATCGAGACTGATTCACTGAACGCTGTCTCTTTTTTAGACTCAAGACTTTCTCTTGTAGATCGATGATAATCTCTTCTTGAATGTTTATTGTCATTTGATTGATTTCTAGCTCATCAAGTCTCTTGATGTGATTGACTTGAACATTGATTCATTACTCGTTGAGTTTCAAAGTCATGTCTCGTTGAGCTCTTAGCTCAATTAGCATCTTGATGATCTCGTCTGACTGATCAATAGCTCATTGACAAAGTTGTTGACTCATGTTGATGTCTCATGAGATAGCGACATTCTGAGATTTCGTTGAAGCATCGACAGAGATAAGAAAAACTTATCTATTAGCAGTGCTTCTAAGCAGACGAGCTGTTCGTGACTCAACTGATTCAGAGTTGCATGTCATTGTGAAAAAGATAAGTGTAGATTTGATTGTAGTAGAATTGAGTGATTAATTTGATAAATTTGAGTAAATTTGAGTAAATTTGAAGATGTGTTTTGATAAAAGTAATTCAAAGAATTTCTTGCGAATTTTCTGAATGAACGAAGTAGATTATTTCGTATCATCTACACGTCGATAGCAGAGTAGTTGATTAGCATTTATCTACTGTTAGAGATTGATCTAGAGCGAGTCATAAAGATGTCATTTAACTAATAAATAAATGCTAAGAAAGAAAAGTATCTACAGAAAAGAACTCGATTCTTATATGTATGTTTCTCAGCTTTATGCTAAACTCGATTGAGTTGACGTCTTACACATATGATGCAGAGACTCAATGACATCATCTTTAAATCAAATTCTCGCTAGACTCGATTAGAATGAAATCAGGCGAAGACTAGTTGAAAAATAGGCGAAAACTAGAATCATGACAGAAAGTATGAATTCAATGTAGAAGAGACTGTCTTTCTAGAAATCATTGTATCAGAACAAAATCTTTGCATGAATTCAAGCAAGATGATTGTCATAGTTAACTGAACTACTTCGATCAATTTGAAAGAAATTCAGAGCTTTGTGAAATTTGTGAACTTCTATCGTTGTTTCATTAGAAACTTCTTCAAACTAGTTAAATCATTCACTCAATTGACTAGAAAAAACACGTCTTTTGTTTGAAACGAAGTTTGCATTCAAGCTTTCAGAAATCTGAAGAAACAAATCAGTTTCGCTTCAGTTCTTCGTCATTTTGATCTTAAACGTCAGATTATTTTGAAAATTAATGCATCAAACTATGTAAAAGATGAAATACTGTCTCAGTACAACAATGAAAGTGTACTTCACTCGATGATTTTCTACAGCAAAAGCATGATTTTCGCTGAAATCAACTATCATATCTATGACAAGAAATTGCTGATCATTATTCGCTGTTTCAAACATTGATGACTCGAGCTGAAATGTACTGAATTACTCATTCAGATATTCATCAATCATCAAGCTCTGAAGATCTTCATGAAAAACAAACAGCTGAGTCAACGTTAAATCAACTATCTGAACATTCTATTGAAGTTCAATTTTCAGATCATCTTTAGATCAGGCAAAATGAACACTAAAGTTAATGCGCTAACTTGAATGTCTTTAGCGAACGTCTCTAAATCAGTTAAACGATTTGAAGATTGCTTTCAAACTATGCTTATCTCTGATAAAGTTGATATTCTATCTATTGACTTGAAATTGAGCGCAAATTCGAAATCAGAAATCAATCTCTATCAGAGAGTACAATTAGTCAATTAAACAGATGAGCTTTGCAGCAAATATAGACAAGCTATGAACAATAACAAGCTCAAATTTCATATCACTAAACTGAAGAACTGCAAAATCATTGACAACGTTCTATTTAGAAAAGATCTACTGTAAATTTCTGAGAACATGCACATGAAATTACTACAAGAAGTGCATGATCAATCTTCAATCTCTCACTTTGACAATAAACGAATCATCAATCTAGTTCAGCGTTTCTACTATTGATCAGATCATTGAGCTACTATTCAACGATACATTCGAAACTGTCATGCTTGTTAGCGAAGCAAAGTCTCTAGAAATAGCATCAATGAACTTCATCATTCTCTTTTGATTTCACAGAAACGTTGAAAAGATATAGCTATGAACTTCATTACTGAACTATCTCTGTCAGAAGACTATAACATCATTTGCACAATCATATGTTATCTCATCAAAGAACATCACTATGTTTTCTGTCATTGAAGAGACAATGACATTTCAGTTGAAGAAACGATTTGAATCATGTTATGAAACGTCTATTGACTGCATGATCTACTCAGTTCTATTGTTTTGAACAAAGACTCTCAATTCATATTGATTATGTGAAAAAGTCTTTGCAAGCGACTGAGAATCACAGCTAGTCTATTCACAGTCTATCATTCTGAGATCAACAATCAATTAAAATGAGTCAATCAAGACGTTGAACGCGAACTTAGAATTTACTGCAATTACATGCAGAACGACTGAGTCAAATAAATATTTATGATGAAATTCAGCGACAATTTCAATATCTTCTCAATCACTTCAATGACTTTCTTCTACTTCAATAAAGAATTTCACTCTTGAATGAGTTTTAATTCAGATATAACTGACTACAAAACAACTTGTGAACGATTTGAAGCTAGAAAAGCAAATGATATTGTCATCAGAATGAAAGAGTTACTGAATTTCAATCGTCAACAATTGAAAAAAACGAAGCTGACTATCAAAGTTCAGATCAATAAACATAGACGAAACGTCACATATGAAGTAGATGACTGAGTTTGACTATCTTTCAGAAACGTCAAGACAACGAGACTTTGCAAAGATTTGAAAAACAAACAGCTAAATCTCTATCAAATCACTGCTAAAGTGAGTATCTTCTATCATCTTCATTTATCAGTCAGCATGAAGCATCTGCATTTGATGTTCAGCTCAAAGCTACTACAATGTTACAAGCATATTAAGATCAATAAAACTGAACAAGACTGAAGCTTTAATCAATTCGTAATGCACGCTAGCGAGTACTCTGCATAATGATTAGAACTAGTCAATGATCTAGTCAAGATCTGATCTAAATCTGACTCAGATTTGACTCAGATATGACTCAACACTCTTTTTCTTTCTCAACATTCTTTTCTTTCATCAACATCTTGTTCATCTACATCATCTTCTTTTCATGTCACAAACACATTTCTTTTGAGTCTAGCGCAGTCTCTGAACATTACATAAATAGAAGCTTTTGTATCAATCTTTTTCTGTATTTTTAATATTCAGTTATAGTTATCTTTAAAAATCAAGCACTATCAACTCTGTTCTTCATTGATTGTATCATTTAGACATGATTCTGACATTATATTAAGAATTCGTTAATCACATGATACTGATCTCATTACTCATTCAATCAACTCATACAGACGAATCGAGTCTAAAGAAATTTGTTTACCTGATGTTTCAATCTTGAAAGACAAGAACAACATCAGGAAATTCATAGAATCAACGAGAACATATAATCATTGAATTGCTAGAAGATTTATTGCTCATTCAATACACATTCATTCAAAATCAATTAATAGAATCTATGATAAAGAATTTTCGTGAATTGCTAGAAAATCAAATCACTTTCACAAACATCTTCTTTATTGAACAAACATTCGTCTTTCTCTTTAAAATCACTGAGCTTCGTTTTTCGTTCAGTTCAAATCAATTCTCATCTTCTTCACTATGATATTTAAGAACATATCTGATAAAGATAAAGCTTTTGTTGATCTCTTGCAACAAACACGTTCACAAGCTCTCTCTTCTATCATCAACTCACAACATACTTCTTCATTCATTGCTTTTGATGAATCAAACGCTGAAATCATCATACTTGATGATATGAAAGTATGAAAGAAACGTATCTATGCTCTTAATAGAGAAACAGATCATCTCGTCAAGATGAAATAACAAGACAAGAACGAAATTCATCAGTTGAAAGCAAAACTACAAGCTTTTACTGCTATCACAGTCAATGTAATCATCATTGCTTTCTCAATTGTCATTTACTTTGAACGATCTAAATATCACAAAATACTCGACTCTTCAATGTTCATTGATGAAAAGAATTCTACTTGAAAGAACTGATATTTTGATATACAAGAGAAGTTAGCAATTAACATCAACATCTTTTCAAATGAACTTTACAAGCTGAGTTACATAAACTCTCAACTAGCAAATGACGTTGTCAAAATCACTCAAGTCAGACGTGATTTCAACTGTGATAATTTCTATCTGACTGTCAATGAACTTCTAGAGAAACTAGCTCAATCATTTCATGACTCTGATAAGAAAAACAACTATCGTAGAGAATATATTAATCTGATTCAAGAATCAAAGAAATTCAGCGATTTCTTTAATCAGTTTCAACGACTATACATCTATCTAAAGTATCAGAAGAACGTACTAGTCATTGATCTAAAGAATAAAATAAACTCTCGTCTTCAAATCTTTTGAACAGCTCAGATGAAGTCACTCATTAAGCTATCAGATATTCAAAACTATCTGATTCGCTTAAACAATAAACATAGAGCAGTTCAAAAGATCAAGAACAAACTACTTAAACATGATGATTCAAAGATCATCATTTCTAGAGCAACTATTGCTGTTCAGCCTTCAACTTTGAAGTTTGACTGATCAAAGTCACGCAGCGCAGTTTTGATTAACATCAAGAATGCAGACGTTCTAGTTGAAATCTGTTTCATATGTTACAAATCAGATCATAGTTTCAGAGAATGCTTGAATCAATTTATCAAAGTCAATGCAGTTGATGAGAACTACAATTATTTCAAACTTGATACTGAATCAGAGTTCAAGTCAAAAAACTAGTCATCTCTTCAACAATCACTAAAGTGAAAATTATATCTTTGTGCAATCTAGACGAAATTCTATCAAAAGAGAATTACTTTGATAAGTTATTTCTAGTCAATGCTCTTCTCATTTTGCAGAACAAATCATTCAATCTTTGCTCTTTGATAAATAGTGATTCAGTCATTTATACAATCATACATATTAATCTAGTCAATAAAGTATGTAAAGAGTCGAGAATTCAATTTATATCACTGACAAAAGAGAAGTTAATAAAAGAATATGATGAAAAGATATTTAAGAAGATTATCATTCATAAAATTCTATTGAATCTCATCATTGAAAGTCATAAGAAATTGACTGTTTCTATGTTGATAGCTGACATCAATCATCACGAAGTCATATTAGAAAAATCATGAATGAACAAAAATGAAATATTACTGAATATGCAAATCGACGTCATCATTTTTTCGAATCAATTAAATACTTTCATTTCGATTTTTCTGATTTCTCTTAATTCAAAGCACTCAAGTTGATCGCGATCAACTTCGTTTACTTTTATCTTTCAGTCAAAGATTTCTAGAATGCTCAAATGATCTGTTTCAACTACAATTCAGAAAGAGTCATTCTCAATTCAAAGCATAAACGTCACTTCATTTAAAACACTGTTGAATCATTCAAAGAAGAACAAGATCAAAGTCTTTGCTCTATTCATGATGAACATCAATAAAGAAATCGCGTACAATACTCAGTGCAATTTCAACGCTCTGAACGTCTCTTTCATTGAGAAAACTACTCAGAATTTGAAAGCTATTAAAGTCAAGCTGTCTTCAGAATATCATGATTTTCTAAATGTTTTTTGTCATGATTCTAGTCTTGTCAGACTCAGTCTTCTAGTCTTGTCAGATTTATTCTCACTTCATCATCTTGACTAGTCTTTATTGAGTCTAGCGTTGACTGAGAAATACACATATGTAGTCAGCTTCTTTTCTGTAGCTATCTTTCTTTCTTAGCATTTATCTTCTAGTTAAATGACACTCATATTGACTCGCTCTATGCTGATTTCTAACATTAGATAAATGCTCATCATCTACTTTACTATCAATGAATAGATGATATGAAACAATCTATTCAGTAAGGAAAATTGCAATAAATTCTTCAAATTTGCATCATCATTTTAAATTGCAAGAAATTCTTCAATTCTACACTCATTTTCATTATTCTATTTGCAAGAAATTCTTTGAATAAAGCACTCAATTATTACCTGAAATTCACAAGAAATTTTTTGAATTTTCACTCATCAAAAAACATCAATCTCTCATTTACTCTTATCTCAACAACTTTTATCTTCTCTCATCATGACATGCAACGTCAAGTCAGTTGAGCTTTGAACAACTCATCTGCTTAGAAGCACTGTCAATAGAAGAGTTTCACTTCTACTCATTGATGCTTTAGTTGAAGCTGAGAAAGCTGTCATTGCATGAAACATAAACATCGAGAAACAATTGCTTCATTGAGTCAGCAATCAACTCAACAAAGTCATCAATATGCTGAATGAGCTTCAAAGTCAGCGAGACTTGACTTTACAACTCAATGAACACTGACTTCTTGTACAAGAAGATCACAAAAAAAGAGCGAAACAATTAAAAGTCACTTTTGATAAGAACAATGAACTAGAGAAAAAGATCAGTCAGTTACAAGACGAGCGATTGAACTTCAGAGCAAAACAACGTCAAGCTGATCAATCTATGTCTCGTTAAGATACTCAGTCAGCTGAGCAACAAGTCAATCAGAAAGAAGCTTCTATGATCTCAGTTTCAATTCATCGCTTTGAAGTTGAACGAAGCTCAACTTTCAAAGCTCACTTTCAACGAGAATCTTCTACTTTATCTGATAATAAAAATGAGAATGATCATCACAAGTTCATCAAGCTTTCAAATTCACTCATCTTCATCAAAACAGATGATTCTATCTGAAAGACATGAAACATCAAAATAGCTGACAAGCTCGATGTCAACGTAAATCATTACTCTACTGAAAAGATTTGTATTGTCTATGTGATTTTCAGACTAGAAGACGATGCTGATCAGCAAATTTATGCAAAGCATCATGTTGATGCTTTCTCACTCTATCAGTCATTATCAGAGCTACTGAAACATCTGAAAGAAATTTACGAAGATCAGAATTTGATTCAGAAGTGTCATCATGAATACATCATTCTGAAGTAGCTTAACAAGCTCTTCAGCTCTTTCTATTCAGAATTTACTAGAATATTCAGCTTTCTGAACTATGATGATATCATTCTGATGAACGACATTCAGAATAAAATCAACAATCATCTTCAGAACGCGTTGTCAGTTTGCCTCATAGAGTTTAGCTCGCTTGACAAGCTCAAGATCTTTCTTCAAGATGTGAATAACAAACAACAAGTCAATTATCAGCTACGTGACGAGCAATGAACAGTCAAATCAATAGCAACTTCGAAAAAACGTTTTGTTTCTTCGTCAACACTAGCTTCAGTCTCAACTACTAGCTATGTTTAACTCGTTACTTTTTTCATTCTTGAATCTGAATGATCAAGAATGTCAATCATCTGCTTCAACTGCAAAGTATCGAGTCATCTTTCAAAGAACTGTTCTCAGCTGAAGACTAGTACTTCAACATTTCATGCATTCATTTCTTGTCTCAATGAGATCATCATGTTGAAAGAAGAGAAGAAATTATTTACAGAGAAATTGAAGAATGAGACAAAAAACTAGTGACTTTCATCAAAGACGTAATGAAAGATGTGTTAATTTCTTCAACAATGAGCAGCTCAAATGACTTCTTTGCTTTGAAATCTTTGACTACTGAATGTGTACTATCTAGCAATGAAATTAGTTACTCATTAAAGTCATTGATTGACACTGAAGCAGCTAACTATTCGTTCATTGATGAATTAATCGCGCAGAATACTTGTGATCATTTGCAAATTGAATCATTATCTTTAATCAAGCTCAAGTCAATAAGAAAATTCAATGATCATTATGCAAAAAAGCTTATTACTCATGCAATTTATTTGAATCTGACTGTTCAAGATCATATGAAACGTTTCGTCTTTATGCTGATTACTCGATTGAGTCAGCATCAGATGATTCTTGAAAAAACATGAATGAACAAGATCAAGATGACTATTGATATGAAAGATGATCATCTTTCATTTTCTAGTTTCGAAGCTCATATCAAAGCTTCTATCAAAACTCATTCAACTCTTTTTTCTGTCATTAAGAAAATCATGATAGAACAAAAGAGTTTAATCTTTACTTAAATACTAAAGAGATTTATTCTTTCTGTTATCACTCGACTCAGCGAGAAGTCATTTTCATTCAGTAAAATCGTGAAATCATTTAATTCAGTCAACTTCGCTTCGTCTTTCAATTCAATGAACATAGCAATGATAGAGACTGCAGCATATAGATCACTAGTCAAATGATTGAATGTGACTACTTTCGCGATCATCATCACGAAAATCGATCGACTTCTAAAAACAGCTAGAAATAAACTTGAAGATGTAAATCTACAAGAGTCTTTACATGAAGAGATCTTGAAAGAAGTCAAAGCTAAGCTTTCTTCGAAATATCATGACTATCTAGACGTGTTTGATTGAGCGATGACTGATCAACTATCATCTCATCGTCTCTATGATCACAAAATCGAGTTAACAGACGAGAAAACATCTTCTTGAAGTCATCTCTATCATATGTTTGACTACAAGCTTCAAAAGATGAAGAATTATCTGATTGAACATCTGAATAAGAGCTTTATATCTTTCAGCTCGATCTCATATGCTTCGCTCATACTATTCATTGAAAAGAAAGACGATAGTTTGCGTTTCTGCGTTGATTACAGAAAGCTCAATGCTTTGATCAAACGAGATCGCTATTCTCTACTCTTAATAGACGAAACTCTCGCTCGTATTCAAGATAGCAAGTATCTGACTCGATTAAATATAATAGTCATCTTCAACAAACTATGCATGCATTCGAAGAGCGAAGATTTGACTATCTTTATTATCTTTTTGACTTCTACAAATATTACGTGATGTCTTTCGAATTAATCAACGATTCGACTTTCTATCAACACTATATGAACGACGTGCTGTTTGATTATCTAGATCAGTTTTGTCAGATCTATCTAGATGATATTATCATCTACAGCAAAACACTGAAGAAACATAAGAAACACGTACAACTAGTTCTACATAGACTACGAGAGATTGATCTACAGATGAATATAAACAAATGCAAGTTTCACGTTCAAGAGATCAGCTTTTTAGAACTATTGCTATTCATTGAAGAACTAAAGATGAATCTCAGAAAAGTACAAGCAGTAGTTGAATGATTTACTTCTACAAATCTCACTCAGATGCAGTTTTTCGTTGACTTCTGCAATTTCTATCAACGTTTTATAAAGAACTTTTCGAAGATTGTTCATTCTCTGATTCAACTAACTCAAAAAGAGATGATATTTGAATGAAATCAAGCTTGTCAAATAATCTTTGATCATATGAAGAAACAAATGACTGAAGTCTTTATTCTTCGTCATTTTGATCAGAATAAAGAGACTATTCTTGAAACAGACTCATTCAACTACGTCAATGATGACATACTTTCTCAGTATGATGTCGAAGAAACATTGTATTCAATGATTTACTACAGCAAGAATCTGAGTTTTGCTTAGTGCAATTACAAGATCTATGACAAGAAACTACTAGCAATCATTCATGTCTTCAAGCATTGACAATCTGAGCTGAAATTGACTGAGTTACTCATAAAGATGTTCATTGATCATCAAGCTTTAACATCATTAATGAAAGATAAAGAGCTAAGTAAACGTCAAATGCGCTGAGTATAAAAGCTCGTTGACTTCAACTTCAAAATTATGTATCGCTCAGGCAAACAAAACATCAAAGTCGATGCATTAACTCATTGAGTCGATTCAATTTCTAGAAGTTCAGAAGATGAGTGCATTTGCTATCAATGAATCACTATTCTGACTTCGAATTGAATGAAAATTGCTGATCTAAAGAAGAACATCAGTGAATCAATTTATAAACAGATTCTTGAGATAAATGAGATCGACGAGAATTGTACGCTACTTCGCAAAGCAATAGCAAGAGACGAGACACAATATGAAGATATCAAATTAAGAAATTATCGAGTTCAGAACGAAATACTATATCAAGATGATCTTCTATGAGTTTTCTTCAATGAGCATCTTCAAATGATGTTAATTTGAAAAGTTCATGATCAATCTTCTATTGATCATTTCGAAATTCTCAGAACGATGAAGATCATAAGAAGATACTACTATTGATCTTCAATGCGAAAGACAATAAATCAATATATTCAAAATTGCTACATTTGTCAGCGATCAAAGACTTCTTGAAATAAATTCAATGAACTACTACATTCTCTACTCATACTTGAACAGCAATGAAAGAACATAGTCATGAATTTCGTCATCGACTTATCTTTTTTGAAAGGCAAAAACATTATACTAACAGTGATATGTAGACTGACAAAGAAATGACATTATATTTCTTGTTTCATTGATGACGAGAAAATCACAGCAGAAAAAACAGCTGAGCTAATGCTTCAGTGAATATATCAAATACATGATTTACTTGATTTCATTGTTTCGAATCAAGACTCTCAATTTATCTTCATTCTATGAAAGTCGCTTTGCAAAAGACTAGACATTAATCTTCAACACTTCACAGTTTATCACTTTCAGATCGATGATCAAAGTGAACGAGTTAATCAGAATGTTGAAAGATATCTTTGATTCTTCTGTTCATACATGCAGAATGACTGAGCTAAGCTACTACTCATGATTGAGTTTGTTGACAATAATGCTCTGTTCTCAGTCATTTTCTCAATCTTTTTCTTTCTAAACAAAGACTTTCATTCTCATATGAGCTTTGAACTCGATGTCATCGAATATGAAAGTTCTTATAAACGCTTGCAGATGACTAAAGTCGAGAATATATCTGAACATATGAACAAAACACTGAAGTTTGCTCGTGAGTCGCTAGTCAAAACACAAGAACAAATGATGAAACAAGTCAATAAGCATAGAAAAAAAGTTAATTATGAGATCGAATCAAAGATGTTTCTGAATGAAAGAAACATTGTTACAGCGAAATCTTTCAAGAAGTTAGATGACAAAATGCTCGATTCTTTCATCAATCTAGATTTCATCAACTCGTCATATAAGCTGAAATTATCAGAGTCTATGCATGTTCATGATGTATTTCATTCTGACCTGCTTCGTTCTGTCGTCGACGATCTCTTGCCTGATCAAAAGAATGAACTCTCAGATTCAATAGTGATAAACGACGAAAACGAGTGAAAAATCGATGATATATTGAATTTTCGTCGATATCAAAGACGACTTCAGTATAAAGTCAAATGAAATGACTATGATAATGATCTTAATTGATACAACGCTGATGACGACGAATTTATGAATGCTCAGAAGATCATTGATGATTTTCATATTCAATACTTGAACAAATCGCGCTAATCTCAATCAATCATGATTGAGCAATCAATTGAGTTGAGCAGAAAATACATTCATGCGAACATGAATTGTTGAAGAGAGAAAGTAATGTCATGATTCTAGTCTTGTCAGACTCAATCTTCTAGTCTTGTCAGATTTATTCTCGCTTTGTCATCTTGACTAGTTTCTATTGAGTCTAGCGTCGACTGAGAAATACACATATGTAGTCAGCTTCTTTTCTGTAGCTATCTTTCTTTCTTAGCATTTATCTTCTAGTTAAATGACACTCATATTGACTCGCTCTATGCTGATCTCTAACATTTTTGATCGAGCTCAATTGAATAAGCTATCTTCAAATCGCTTCTACGATCATAAAATTGAACTCATCAGTAATTCAATGCTTTCTCACTGTTGAGTTTATCAAATGTTCTCTGTCAAACTTCTGAAAGTAAAGAAGTACTTAAACGAGAATCTGTCGAAGAAATTCATCATTTTTAGTCAGACTCTCTATTTCTTTTCTGTTTTCTTTGCACTCAAAGCAAATGAAGATCTTCGATTCTGTGTAAACTATCAAAAGCTAAATGTCATTTTCAAAAGAAATAAATATTCTTTATCGTTGATAAATGAGATCATTGATAAAATAGTGAATTGCAAGCATCTGACTAGATTGAACATCATATCAGTGTTCAACAAACTTCAAATGCATCTCAATAACAAGAATTACATCATCTTTATCACTGTTTTAAAAGCATATAAATACAAGATGCTATCATTTAAACTGACTAATGAATCAACATTCTTTCAGCAATATATAAATGATGTTCTATGAGACTTTCTGAACGACTTTTGCCAAGTTTATCTAGATGACATTCTCATCTATAGCAAAACAAGAAAGAAACATAGAAATCACGTCAAACTAGTATTGAAATGACTACGCGAAGCTGAACTGCAGATGAATATTCAAAAGTGCAAATTCAATGTAGAAGAGATTGTCTTTCTAGAAGTCATTGTATCAGAACAAAATTGTTACGATCGTGCACTTCGAGTTAGTTTAACATAGATCATGTCAGACTATCATAAACTAGTATAGAACTGATGTTGACACGCTAGCGACCTAGCGTGCCTTCGTAAGTAAAACTCACGACGTGTTGCATCTTCTTTCTTCTTCGACTTTGAACTTCTAGTTAGAATACACTCATATGATTCGCTCTATGCAGACTCATAACATTAGTTCAAAGCTCATTAACCTTGCTATCGATGTGTAAACGATATAAAAACAAGCTACACAATTCAAATCAGAAGTCAAACTCAGAAATTTTGACAGCAGAATCAGAACTCGAGCTCAGAAAGCTCGATAGAAATCAGAAATTTCTAAAGAAGAATCTTGATTTGAAATCAGAAATTTCGATAGAATCAGAATTGAAAAACACGAACGCGTTGCTCTTGACTAACTCTTTATTGAGCTCGTCATCAGAAACCAGAAATTTCAGCAGTACTCAAACTCAGAAAGTTCGATAGAGTACTAGTCGTTGCTTAAACTCAGAAAGTTTGATAGAGTAACATCAGAATCTCGATCAGCAATTTTCTACTCATATCATGACTAGAAGCTCAGAATCAGCGAGCATTGCTCGCTACGAACTTCAAAATGCTAGAAGAGAATCACTTCTATCACAGAATTGAACAGTCTCAGAAGAAGAAGGCATGAATGCGTCGTTAAATACAGAAGAAGAGAACACGAACGCGTTGCTTTTTGATCACGAAATGATCAAGATCAGCATCAACACTGAACTGAATGCTTGAATAAGCGCTCATGAAGCAGATGACATCGTTGCCTTTATCAAGTACATGTGTCAACAGCACGACATCGAAATCGAGACTCACAATGACATGATTCAGATGTTAGAAGATGTCAACGAGACAAACATCATGTTAGAGATTACACAGACGCGTCTGCAGAAAGAAAATAGAAACAAGAACATGATTATACATCATCTAGAAGCTGCATCAAGTCGACAAAGCACTTTGATTTCTGAAGATTGATTCTCGAAGTCGATCAAGTTACTCAACTCATCTCTGTTTGAAGATTCGACGCAGAATATAGACAATTGACTGTCTTGAATGCAAAATAAGCTGAAGGCAAATAAGAATCATTTTTCTATCAAAGAGTTGAAGATTGCATACATCAAAAGTCGAGTCAGTGAAGCTGCGATCAAGCACATAGCTTCTCGCATGCAAGATGTCTTCTTGAACTCGTTTCTAGAAGTCGAAGAAGTGCTATCGATTATCAATAAGATGTACGATGATCTCAATCATTGTCACACGACTCAACGAGAGTATTTGAAGCTGTATCAGAACAAGATCTTCTTTCATGAATTTTGAATGAAATTTCAAAGATTTAGTGCAGAACTAGAATACAATAATGAGATTCTACTAGATGATCTTCAGCACAAGATCAGCTCAGATCTTCAACAAGCAACGCTCAATGAACAAATCACGAATTTGAATGAGTTTGTCAACATCTGCATGCGAGTCAATGTTAGATTAACTGAATTGAACGCGCGATCAGTCGTCAAAGCATCAGCAACTCAAGCTGCTCGCTCTGTCTCTAACACATCGACTGCTCGACTCACGTCATCAGTCTCTTCGTGAAAGAAACTCAGAAGATTGAATCTCGATTCTATTCAGAAAGAGTTGTTTAAAAAAAAACTCTGCTTCAAATGCAAGAAGTCAGAACATAGAGCATATGACTGTCTCAAGACGACTCAAGTGCATGAGATTGCTGCGAATTCGAAAAACGATCTGTTCTCGTCAAAGTAGTGACTGAGAACGATATACTCATATTTTGTTTCATCAGCATGTCTGATGATTCATTTGATTTCAAGTCGTTCACTGTTGACGTCATCTTGAGTAGTCTAGAAAAGATATTCAGATTCTTTGCTCTGATAGATACTAAAGTCACTGACATGATTTTCATCGATGAATCTTTGATGTCAGAGCTATGTGAATGCTTTGATATTCAGTCAATATCGCTGTCAAAATCAAAGTTGATTCGATCGTATGATGAAATCTCTGATCGAAAGTCGATTACACACGCTCTGTATACATCGATCATGATACAAGAACACAAGAATGAAATGATGTCTTTATTGATAACTCGTTTAGATCAGCACAAGATAATCATTGAAAACTTCTGGTTGAAAAGAAATCAAATTTTGATAGATTCTGCAAACAATCGATTAATATCATCGTTGAAGATTCGAACATCGAAATCTGTTGTTTCAAAAGCAAGCAGTCAATCAGCATTTCACAGACCTGAGTCAAGCGAGATCTGCAAAATGAAACGAAAGAACTTGAACTCAATGATTACGTCAACAATCATCTTGAAGCGACTCACGAATCAGAAACTAGTGAATCAGTTCATTGAATCTGTTCTCATATGAAAGCAAAGTACTCAAGTTGACTTCGATCAACTTCGCTTCTTTCAGCCAACTGAGAAAAAGAAGCTCGTCAATATTGTCATGATCGAAGTCGCTGCGTATCAAACTCTAGTCAAGAATAAGAAGATCAAGATCTTCTTCTTGATCATTAGTGAAATCAACAAAGCGCTTAGCTCAGTCGAAGATTTCGCGAAACTGAATGAAATTATCTTTGTCATGTCATTAGATGAACTGAAGAAGAAGCTTTTGATAGTTTATCACGACTTTCTGAATGTTTTTGATAGAGAAAAGACAATGCAGTTGTCTTTGCATCGATCATACGATCATAAGATTGAATTAGAAAGTGAGAATCAATCTTCTAGAAGTCGATTGTATCTCATGTTGAGCTACAAGTTGCAGAAGATCAAAGAGTATCTAGAAAAGAATTTGAAGAAGAAGTTCATCACATTCAGTAAAGCTTCTTTCGCTTTGTCAATACTATTTGTCAAAAAGAAAGACGATAGTCTTCGCTTTTGCGTGAATTATCGAAAACTGAATGCTCTGATCAAAAGAAATCGTTATTCAATACTCTTGATAGACGAAGTACTCGCTCAAATTCAAGACAGTAAGTATTTGATTCAACTCAACATTATCATCACGTTCAATAAGCTTTGCATGAGTATTGAAAGTGAGAATCTAATCACATTCGTTACTTTCTTCGATGTCTATAAGTATAGAATAATGCTCTTCAAATTATTCAATGAATTCGCGTTCTTTCAGCACTATATCAACGATGTGTTGTTCGACTGTCTACATAAATTCTGTCAGACATATTTGAATGATATTTTTATCTACAGTAAGATCTTGAAGAAACATAGAATTCATGTGAAAGAAGTGCTAGACAAGCTTCGCGAAGTCGACTTGCAAATAGACATTGACAAGTGCGAATTCAAGATTCAGGAAATCTTGTTTCTTGAACTACTGATATTCATCAATAATCTACGAATGAACTCTTGAAAAGTAGATGTGATTCGAAACTGAGAAGTGCTTCGATCGTTGATTCATGTGCAGATCTTCATTGACTTCTGCAATTTCTATCGACGATTCATAAAGAACTTCTCAAAGATTGCTCGATTTATGATAAAGCTAACTCGAAAAGATCATTTCTTTGAATGAACAGAGATCTGTCAGATGATCTTTGAAGAACTAAAGCAACAGATGACAACAGCTCTCGTTCTGAAGCATTTCAACTCGATCAGAAAAGCTATTCTGAAAACGAACTTCTCGAACTATGTGAACGACGAAGTATTATCTCAGTATGATGATGAAGACATTCTACATTCAGTGATCTTCTATAGCAAGAACATGATTTTCGCAGAATGCAACTACGAGATCTATGATAAAGAACTGCTGACTATTATTCGCTGCTTGAAGCACTGACGCTTTGAATTGAAATGTACAGATATTTCGATCAAGATCTTCATCGATCATCTGAATTTGAAGTACTTCATGATCATCAAAGAACTGACTTGACGACAGACTAGATGAGCTGAGAAGTTATCTGAATATAACTTCAAGATCATATATCAGTCAGAAAAACAGAATCTGAAAGTTGACGTGCTGATCAGAATGTCAGACGTCAAGTCGATTGAGACAAACGATGATCGAAAGCTATATCAGCATCAGCTGCTTTTGTCAGAAAGCAAGTTTGAATTGCAGTCAATAGAAGCTGATCAAGAAGATGATCAGAAATCTGACTCAGATCTGATTCAGATCTTGCTCAGATCTGACTCAGAGTCGAAACAAGAATCGAAAGCTAATGAAGATTCGATCGAAGAAGTGATTTCTATTCAGAATCAGATTATAGTCGAAAATCAAACGAATCAACTATGTATCAATATTCAAGCATTCATGAAATAGAACAGAAGAACTTGTCAAGATATTGATCTGAACAACTGCAGAGTACTTGATGAAGTACTCTGAAAAGATGATAGACTATGAGTTTCTCAGTCAATGATCACTTGATTGATAAGAAAAGCACATGATCTTTCGATCAATGATCATTCTGACATGAATTGAACGTTGAACTTGCTGAGATGATCATATTGCTGATCGAAGATGAGAACGACGATCAAGCGTTACATTCGAAACTGTTACGTTTGTCGTAGGTCAAAAGCATCGAAAGATCGAATCAATGAATTACTGAAGTCATTGCTCATATTCGAGCAGCGATGGCAGAACATATCATTAGACTTCATTATCGATCTATCAGAAAGTGATGAAAACAACGCGATTCTGACAGTCATAGATCGATTGTCTAAGAAACGACATTATATATCGTGTTGATCAGATGACGATGAAATCTTTGCAGAACAAACAGTCAAGCTACTGTTGACATGAATCTTCAGAATTCATGAACTATCAAGATCAATAGTGTTCGATCGTGATTCACAATTCATATTGATTGTCTGAAAGTCTTTATGTCTGAGGCTCGACATCAAGATGAAACTATTCACAGACTATCATTCGCAGACAGATGATCAAACAGAAAGAGCGAATCAGAATGTGAAACAATATCTACGAAGCTATTGCTCGTATATGCAAGATGATTGATTCGCCTGATTATCTATGACTGAATTCGTCAACAACAATGCTATTTCGTCGTCAATTGAACAGTCGACGTTCTTTCTGAATAAGAACTTTCACCCTCATATGAGCTTCGATTCGAACTCAATCGAATATGAGATCACTTGAGCTAGAATCGAAGCAGGCAAAGCAAAGAATATATTCGAACACATGAAACAATCACTAGCATTGATCAAGCAAGTCTTGACAAGAGTCAGAGTCACAATGAAGAAACAGATTAACAAGCATCGAAAGAAAATGATCTACAAGATAAATGACATGATGTTTCTGAATTCTAGAAACATAACGATCTTACGATCATCAAAGAAGCTAGAAGATAAGATGCTAGAACTCTTCAAGATTCTGATCGAGATCGAACATGCTTATCGACTGAAACTATCATCGACTATGAAGATACATTCGAAGTTCGCATCAAATCTGCTGCGACTAGATTCAAAGAATTCTCTGAATGAACAACGAAATGAATCGTCTGACTCTATAGTGATCGACGATGAAGATGAATGAAAGATGAAGAACATACTGAACTTTAAACACTACGAAAGAAGTAAACGACTACAATATCGTGTCAATTGAAAAAAATACGACGTCGATCTACATTGATACAACGTCAATGAAAGTGAATTCGAAGAATGCTTGAAGGCTGTAAATGACTTTCATGAACGATATTTGAACAAGTCAAGATAGAAATCGACTTAAGAAAGATCGATCGAACTGCAGCAATGAGAACATTGCTAGATGAAGAAGGAAAATAATGTTGCAATCGTGCACTTCAAGTTAGTCTAACATAGATCATGTCAGACTATCATAGACTAGTATAGAGCTGATGTTGACACGCTAGCGACCTAGCGTGCCTTCGTGAGTAAAACTCACGACGTGTTGCATCTTCTTTCTTCTTCGACTTTGAACTTCTAGTTAGAATACACTCATATGATTCGCTCTATGCAGACTCATAACAAAAATCTTCGCATGAATTCAAGCAAGATGATCATCATAGTCAACTGAACTACTTTGATCAATTTGAAAGAAATTCAGAGCTTCGTGAAATTTGTGAACTTCTATCATCATTTCATTAGAAACTTCTTCAAACTAGTCAAATCATTCACTTAATTGACTAGAAAAGACATGTCTTTTGTTTGAAATGAAGTCTGCATTCAAGCTTTCAAAAATCTGAAAAAACAGATCAGTTTCGCTTCAGTTCTTCGTCATTTTGATCTCAAACGTCAGACTATTTTGAAAATTGATGCATTAAACTATGTAAAAGATGAAATACTGTCTCAGTATGATGATGAGAATGTACTTCACTCGATGATCTTCTACAGCAAAAGCATGATTTTTGCTGAAATCAACCATCATATCTATGACAAGAAATTGCTGATCATTATTTGCTGTTTTGAACATTGATGACTTGAGCTGAAATGTACTGAATTACTCATTCAGATATTCATTAATCATTAAGCTCTGAAGATCTTCATGAAAAACAAACAGCTGAGTCGACGTCAAGTCAACTATCTGAACATTTTATTGAAGTTTAATTTTCAAATCATCTTTAAATCAGGCAAAATAAACACTAAAGTTGATGCTTTAACTCAAATGTCTCTAGCAAACATCTCTGAATCAGTCAAACAATTTGAAAATTGCTTTCAAACTATTCTTATCTTTGATAAAGTTGATATTCTATCTATTGACTTGAAATTGAGCGCAAATTCGAAATCAGAAGTCAATCTTTATCAGAGAGTATAATTAGTCAATTAAATGAATGAGTTTTGCAGCGAATATAGACAAGCTAAAAACGACAACAAGCTCAAGCTTCATAGCACTAAGATGAAAAACTGCGAAATCATTAATGACGTTCTATTTAGAAAAGATTTACTGTGAGTTTCTGAGAACATGCATACGAAATTACTACAAGAAGTGCATGATCAATCTTCAATCTCTCATCTCGACAATAAATGAATCATTGATCTAGTTCAGCGTTTCTACTATTGATCAGATCATTGAGCTACTATTCAATGATACATTTGAAACTGTCATGCTTATCAGCGAAGCAAAGTCTCTAGAAATAGCATCAATGAACTTCATCATTCTTTCTCAATTTCACAGAAACGCTGAAAAGATATAGTTATGAACTTCATCACTGAGCTATTTCTGTCAGAAGATTATAACATCATTTGCACAATCATATGTCATTTCATCAAAGAACATCACTATGTTCTCTGTTATTGAGAAGACAATGACATCTCAGTTGAAGAAACAGTCTGAATTATGCTATGAAACGTTTATTGACTGCATGATCTACTTAGTTCTATTGTTTTGAATAGAGACTCTCAATTCATATTCATCATGTGAAAGAGTCTTTGTAAGCGACTACAAATTATCGCTAGTCTATTCACTGCTTATCATTCTGAGATCAATGATCAAACAGAGCGAGTCAATCAAGATGTTGAACGTGAACTTAGAATCTACTGTAATTACATGCAGAATGATTGAGCTAAATGAATATCTATGATTAAGTTCAGTGATAATGTCAATACATTCTCGATCATCTCAATGATTTCTTTCTACTTCAATAAAGAATTTCACTCTCAAATGAGTTTCAATTCAAATACAACTAACTATGAAATCACTCGTGAACGAATTGAAGCTAAAAAAGCAAATGATATTGTCACTTGAATAAAAGAGCTACTGAACTTCAATCGTCAACAATTGAAAAAGACTAAGCTGATCATCGAAGCTCAGATCAATAAACATAGATGAGACGTCATCTACAAGATAAATGATCAGATCTGACTATCTTTTAGAAACATCAAAATCACAAGATCATGCAAGAATTTGAAAGATAAACAGCTAAATCTCTACTCAATCATTGTCAAAGTTGAGACTTTCTATCATCTTCATTTATCTACAAGCATAAAGCATATACACTTAATGTTCAGCTCAAAGCTACTATGATCATATTCAGAAGACTTTCTATCAGAACAACATTCAGAATCACTCAGATTTATCACTATCAAAGACAATGAATACTGAAAGATAGATGATATATTGAACTTCAGACGCTATCGAGATTGAATACAGTACAAAGTCAAATGAAAAGATCTAAATAAAGATGACGAATGATACTATGTTGATAAAGAAGAATTCAATGACTCAGAGAAAGTTTTGAATGAATTTCATAAGTTATATTCAAGCAAATCGCGCTAAATATTGAAATAACTATCAACAAAGACAAGCAAAAAAGCTACATTCATACAAACATGAATTTTTGAAGAGAAAAGTAATGTTACAAGCATATCAAGATCAATAAGACTGAACAAGACTGAAGTTCTAATCAATTTGCAATGCACGCTAGCGAGTACTTTGCATAATGATTAAAGCTAGTCAATGATTTAGTCGAGATCTGACCTAGATCTGACTCAGATTTAACTCAGATATGACTCAACACTCTTTTTCTTTCTCAACACTCTTTTCTTTCATCAACATCTTATTCATCTACATTATCTTCTTTTCATGTCACAAACACATTTCTTTCAAATCTAGCGCAGTCTCTGAACATTACATAAATAGAAGTTTTTGTATCAATCTTCTTCTATATTCTTAATATTCAGTTATAGCTATTTTTAAAGATCAAGCACTATCAATTCTGATCTTCATTGATTGTATCATTTAGGCACGATTCTGACATACAATTGTATTCAGAAGACTTTTTATCAGAACAACATTCAGAATCACTCAGATCAATCACTATTAAAGATGATGAACATTGAAAGATAAATAATATATTGAACTTCAGATGCTATCAAGATTGAATACAGTACAAAGTCAAATGAAAAGATCTAAATAAAAACAACGAATGATACTATATTGATAAAGAAGAATTCGATGACTCAAAGAAAGTTTTGAATGAATTTCATAAGCTATATTCAAGCAAATCGCGCTAAATATCGAAATAATTATCAACAAAAGTAAGCAAAGAAGCTACATTCATGCAAATATGAATTTTCAAAGAAAGTGATAATGTTACGAGTGTATCAAGATCAATAAGACTGAACAAGACTGAAGCTTTAATCAATTTGCAATGCACGCTAGCGAGTACTCTGTGTAATGATTAGAACTAGTCAACGATTTAGTCGAGATCTGATCTAGATCTGACTCAGATTTGACTCAGATATGACTCAACACTCTTTTTCTTTCTCAACACTCTTTTTCTTTTTCAACATTCTTTTTCTTTCTCAACACTCTTTTCTTTCATCAACATCTTGTTCATCTACATCATCTTCTTTTCATGTCACAAACACATTTCTTTTGAGTCTAGCACAGTCTCTGAACATTACATAAATAGAAGCTTTTGTATCAATCTTCTTCTGTATTCTTAATATTCAGTTATAGCTATTTCTAAAGATCAAGCACTATCAATTCTGATCTTCATTGATTGTATCATCTAGACACGATTCTGACACTTTTCTTTCTTAGCATTTATTTATTAGTTAAATGACATCTCTATAACTCACTTTAGATTGATCTTTAACATAAACTTACATCAGTTTAAAATTCTACATTCTGCAATTTTATCTCATTTTCTATCTCTCATCACAATCAGATAACAATCTCAATTCAAGCTGCAACTGTTAAGATCAATCATTCAATTTAGATTCACATCAGTATAAAATTCAACATTTTGCAATCTCATTTCATCTTATCATTGTACATTCTACAATCTCACTGCTTTTTATTGCTTCTTCATATTTAACAGCTTAATGTCATCTCACATCATTACTTTATGTCTTTCAACAAACATCTCATTGTCATGATTCTAATCTTGTCAGATCTATTCTCGCTTCGTCATCTTGACTAGTTTCTATTGAGTCTAGCGTCGATTGAGAAACATACATATGTAATCAGCTTCTTTTCTGTAGCTATCTTTCTTTCTTAGCATTTATCTTCTAGTTAAATGACACTCATATTGACTCGCTTTATGCTGATTTCTAACATTATATAAATGCTTCTTCGTGCGAACGAAGTCAAATATACTGCAATCAACTCTTCAGTGTTTCTGTCAATTTCTCAACTCACTATTGACATTTAATCTAGTCGACTTGCAGCATTCAGAAACACTCATCTCATTGAATGCTCTGTTCAATTCATACGTCTATCGATCTTGTTCTAGACGACTCAAGATCATCAGCAGCACTCACTTTACTTCTTTCTCTTGTGCGCTGATCAGCGAGATGAAATAAACGATTGAAATCATTTGACTAGGTCAAAGATCAGCGAATACATCGCTCATTCAAATTCGCAAGAAATTCTTCGAGTTTGATGAGCATTCAAACGAGATCAGTCATAAAACTGCGTGAAGTCTTTATCTCAAAGAGCAATCAAAGAGATCAGTCATAAAACTGCGTGAAGTCTCTATCTCGAGAAGCAAACTCTCAGTGAGTCTGCTTCAATGACATTGTCAATGCAATGATTTTCTCATCACTCTATCTATCAGTGAATCGATTTGTCTATCAGTTCACGTGCAACTAGTGAGTCTGCTTCAATGATATCTATTCTCAATGCAATGATTTATCTTCTCATCATTCTACTCATCAGTGAATCTGATCATACATTTACATGCAACTAGTGAGTCTGCTACAATGACATCTTTCGTCAATGCAATGATCTATCTACTCACATCGCTTTATCTATCAGTGAATCAATCTGTTGTCTCGTTCGCATGCAACTAGTGAGTCTGCTTTAATGACACTTCTATCTTGCATAGTGAGTTTGCTACAATAAACATTTCGATTCTACACAAGACTAAGAAAATACATTCATATGAACATGAATCATTGAAGAGAGAGAGTAATGTTACGATTCTAGCTACGCATCTTCGTTGATAGCTATGTTGATGATTGTTCTGAGAGCTATCGTCGATCGCTCGTCGCTAGAGCATAGACTTGTTTCGAAGTCAACTTTATTCAGAGTTAGCTTATGTTCTTCTGAGTCATATAAATAGTCAACCCTTCTCTTTTAAATACTTTTCTTTCTTAGCATTTATATACTCGTTATCTTACACTCATATGACTCGCTCTATGCTGACTTCTAACACTCATCATGATGTTCAAAGAAAAGTTCAAAGCAACATTGACAGATAAAGATGCAGCAACTGACATCATGTATCACACATCTTGAGCGATGAAGCTTGAGAATGATAATTTCACTACTTTCATTTTAAATGATGAGAAGATGATGCAGAAAGCAGATTTAACTGAGCATCAGAACATCAGATTTGTCATCTTTTGAACTAAGATTATTTTCAAAATCAATGAAGTAATTAAATTAGCAATTGATATGTTCAATTCTTTGAATGAAAATCTTTATATTACTTGCAAGATTATGACAAAGATCTTGATGAACTGAACATTCAGCATTTGCTTTGACATTAAATTACATCAAGTTAGAAGTATTCTCGATTCGATGCATGTTTTGATCTCATACACATCTCACTTTACTACTTTCATCTTTCTTCAAAAATCAATTACAAATTCAATATGACTTTAATTGAGACAGCGCTTGCAGATTTAGCTTTGCAAAAGTCATTTAACTACACTGCAACTGCAAAGAAATTCAATATCAGTCGAAGCACGCTGTCACGACGACATAGAGATATAATCGTCTTCGTCAAGAAAAGCAAGCAAACGACGTCAATTCTTTCAAATCAACAAGAAAAAGAGCTTATTTGCTATATCAACAAGCTTATTGAACGTGATATATCTTCTTTCAATGTCATGATTCGTGTTTTTGCGTATAATATATCTGAAAAACAGTCAGGCAAAAACTGATCTTATGAGTTCGTTCAACATCATTCAAATATATTACAGTCAAAGTTTCTACAAGAAGCTGATCTAGAGTGAAAGAAAGCTGATAATGCATATCAATATCAGCTTTATTTTGACCTAGTAAGTGTCTTTATTTCGTTTAGTTTCATACTAATATAAGAGTAGGTAAAGCAAAAAATCAAAGAATATAAGATTCTTTCTAAAAATACATACAATATAAATAAAAAGAACTTTCTACTTGAACTGCTTCAAAAGACTCGAAGAGTCATCAGTCTAAAGCATTTTGACAGTGACAAATTGCTGAGTGCTGATCAAGACAACAATAGAGAATGAATTATCTTGATTGCAATCATTTGCATGAATATGATCTATATACTTTCTTCGATCATTTATCAGATGATATCAGATAATATTCAGAACAGCTGACTTACTGAATATGATTTCAAAGAGCAATTCTGCTTCTTTGCTTTCTTCGCTACTGACTGAATCAACGATGAATTGATCTACTCTTGACTCACTATCGTATTTGATCGAAATACGAGGTCAAAAGTCAGAAATTCACGAAATTATCATCTTCTATTTGTTGATGAGCATGACAGTCATATCAACATGAAGTTTCTTGACTGATGTAAGCAGAACAAGATGCTCATGACTTTATATTCTTCTCATTCTACGCATTGTCTTCAATCTCTGAATGTGAGCTTATTCAACTCTTTGATCAATTACTACTTGCAAAATCTGAACGACTGAATCTTTAAAAGTCAAGAACTTTCTCGAATATCAAAAAGAGACTTCTTTGATCTGTTTTGACCTGCATATCAAGCTGCTTTCACGCATGTCAACATAAAAAGTGAATGAGAAAAGACAGAATTGCTGTCTTTCAATTCGTCACAGATCATAAAGCAGATTAAATCGAACGCTAGATCTGTTTCAAGTCATTCTTCTTCTTCAGCATTGTCAGAAGCTGATTGAAGAAAGATTTAATGATTAATGAAGTCAGTTGTAGAAGAAGTAATTGATTCGAAAGCTCGTAAGTTGAACAATACGATGAAAAAGCTTACTACAGATGTTGCTCTTCTAAAAGCAGAAAATAAAGATCTTTGATGAACAGTACGTATTGAAAGAAGTTGCAGACGACGTGAAAAGTCTTTATTTGACGATTTAAAGATTAATGATGAGACAAAGAGAGTGTTTTTTAGTTCTAATAAGATTCAGACGACTCGTGATCATCAAATTCGAAGAATCGAAGAGAAACAGCAAGCTGCTATTCAAAAGACTGAAGAAAAGAAACAAAGAAAGCTTAGAAAGCTAGAGAAACAGCGTTTAATAGCTGAAAGAAAGATGAAACGAAAAAAAAAGAAGATGAAATGAAAGAAGAAAGCGAAGCGAAAAAAGAAGCTATGAGCGAAGAAATTGAAGCAACGACGTCTAGTTCAGAAGCAAAAGCTGAAGGCTAAAGAGCTTTAGAAAGAGCAAAAGAAGAAGTCTAAAGAGATGAAAGTACAGCAATTCACTGATTTTGTTGCTATTGAGAAGATGAAAAGAAAATCTAGTCAAATCAGATCTACGCGAGCTGAAAGACAATTCAAAGCTTCTAAGCGATTTGATGATTAATTCTTATAGCTTGAAAGCTTCATATAGATATCGACAACTCTCTATATTAATTGCAATTTGATTCTATGAATGATGATTAAATAATAATAAAAATAGTATTGATTACTAATCAAGTTTAGAATGTGCACGAGATTAAAACATGTATAAGCTCGAAAGTACTTCTACATCATTGCTATTTGAAAACTATCTTTTTATTCACGACATCTTACATAATTGAGTCTTTCGCTTACATTCAAATTCTGACATTCGCGAAATTATCATTACGAACTATTCAAACATGTCTCTGTCACACACTTCTTATTTTAAATTCATGTTTTTCACATACAACATCAATGATTTAAAAATCAAGAATCTGCATCAAGATGAATGAATGACTCTTCTTGAATTTATCTTCAGATTGATCTCAACTCATACTCAGTCAATTTTGCTTGAGAATCATGAAGATTCATCAGTTCTTCAGAATATAAAGAACATACTCAAAAAAGTTTTTGATTTGTCAGAAGATTGCACAGTTAAGCTGAAAATCTTCATTTCAATGATTGAACAAGATACATTTCTGAATCAGTATTGAAAATTCAACAGTAACATCAGAATAAAGCGAGATTTTTCAGCATTCAACATGTGATTCAGTCAATCTAAAAATCACAAGCATATTATTCAAGTAGAACAAGTAACTTCAAAGAAGAATCATTCAACTATTTATCTGTTATATTAACACATTTATCATGATGACAAAAAGTGTTGACTTATCAAAGATTTCTTTAAACTACAGTCAATGAAGACACAATGAACACTGATTATGAAGACTCAGACATTACTCTGCAAGTTATGTGCACTTATCACATTCACGAAAACAGACAAGAAGTATGTTGATTTGCTGCATTTTTTCAATCACTTCAACTATTAATTTGACTTGAAGAATTACTTTGAAGTGTAAATCAATGATGACAAGTGAACTGCTATCATTCTTGTCAAATCGTTTATTTTCTTCAACACGATAGATGTGAGCATAACTCTTCATTGCTCTCTCATCAAGACAGATTGAAGCTTGATTGAGTTGAAGTCAATGTTTGATCTTCATGAGCATAAGTGACAGAATGATAATAAACAAGTACTTCAATATTGTCTTTTCAACGCATCAAACATGATCTCAGTTCATTCAATCATGTCTGACAAGCTCAACAGAATCAAAATAGCGACAATTAGAATTTTCAATTCTGCTCATATTAATGAGAAATATTATAAATACAACGATTACTTTCGTGATATTATACTGAGTCAGAATCTTTGTATCAAATTCATATCAATTCTCTTTAAAAACTTAAATCTTTCAACTACTTTTACTGAGTGAAATATTACGCTGAATAAGTCTTAAATGTTGATTATGCAATATCTTCAAAATCTCTTTAACAATTTTGATCTTATCAAGAAACTTTTTAAGATCGAGAAGACATTGATGAATATTATTATCACAATGCTACTTTTAAAGTTGAACAAGAAAGTCAAAGTGTTAAGTTCATTCAACAATACAGCTGATACATTCATTCTTAAACTGAATGAACAATTTCAATGATTGAAAAATAAAGATATCATTCTGATAAATAAAAAGATCATTCATTTTCACTTGCAGTTCACTAAACATCAGATAATCACTCAAGACAGTTGCACATTTCACTCAGTAAACAACAATTTCGCTCAATGATGATGAAATGTCTTTTACAAGTTATCTGATGTCTTTTATGATCAGCTGATACATCAAATTATCAATCAAAGCAAGAAGACTTTACATGACATTAAAGATCATTGATATAAATTGCATCAGATCAGTCTTAACACTCTGTTTTTAAAAGTCATGAGTTTGAGCAATCATTTAATGAATAAGACGCAATTTCAGAGTCAATCAAATGAACAGAGTGACAAGCAGCACAAAACACAAGATTTTTCAATTGTACAAATTAATAATAAAGAAGTCAATGTGACTTACAAAGATTTCAAGAGCGACGATAATTCACTTGATGTAAATTATGAAGATTTTAATCTTCATGTCATTTGTTAATTCTTGAAGCGAGATCATGAATTTGAACATTGTATGCTTCAGAGAATTATCAATGTCAAGCTCAATAGAATGAATAATGAGACTGAGCATGACGCTGTTATTAAGACGTTCTGCTCATACTTTCAAAGAATCAAGATGAGAAAAATTCTTGACATAAAAGATCAAGAATTCTTTCAGCGCATTGAGATTAAGCTAAGTATGAATATTCTTGAGCATGACGTGAGCGTTGTTGTCTGCATGCTGATCAACTTTGACACTACTATGCTAAAAAAATTCAAAGAAGATCATACTGTCATTCAGAAAGTCATAAGAGTCGAGAACGCAGAGATTTTTATTGCTATGACTCACAACAATGATTTGATGCATATGTTCAATGATGATGAGAAACTTTGATCAATGAAAGAAAACATTAAGAACAATTGCTTCATGCACTATATAAACAAAAGTTTATTCAAACGTCTGATTATGCTTGAATATTCTCATATGCTTCTCACTGAACAGTATTGCGCAATTCTCATCATAAATGACATTGTATTCACTGTCTGATACAAAGCTCAGATGCAGTTCTCAGTTGATTCTTCACTTCGATTCAATATGACTATTGCAATCGTTGTATTGAAGAGCTTTTGTAAAATAAAATGATCATTAACATTTCTTAACATCAATGAAATTGATATAAGAATTGATGCATCTCAGTTCAAGCAGAATGAGATTGAAGTCATTATAGCAATCAAGCTAGTCAAGATCTACGCTGAAGTTGAAATATTTATCAAGAACATCATCATTCTTACAAGATATACTGCACAAGTTCAGCTATTGAAGAGAAGTTTAGTCTCAGACTCAAAAGTTCAAAATGTTGAAGCATATACAATTAATTCTTTTCAAGATGAAGAAGCTTCTGTCATCATTTTATATATAATGAAAATCAAGAAACTTGACTTCATGTCTTAACTCAATTGTCTTCTGACTGTCTGTAATCATGCTTACGACTCATTTGTTATGTTATGTAACTATGATGAACTTCAGCATGATTATGTTGAGATCGTGCCTAGATCATTTAATCAAAGAGACTCAAGACTGATATGTATGTATTGTTCTTTAGAGATAGCTATAACAAGACATTAAGAATACAGAAGAGAAAAAGTGCAAGCTCTTTTATAAATAATGACTTGAGACTACGCTAGACTCAATACAGATGTGATGTAATAGATCAGATGTGTTTGTCTAAAAGAATGATGAAAGAAATGAATGAAGAAAGTGCTGAACAAATGAGAAGAAGTGCTGAGAATGACTTGAAGAAGTGCGCTAGATTCAAACTAGACATAGCATCATGACTTGCTTTAATCAAATTGATTAGAATTAGATCTGAACTCTGATTGATTCAGACATGTTCATAACATTACTTTCTTCTTTGAACATTCATGTTTGCATGAATAGAAAAGAAATAAAAGCAAAAAATTCATCGTGTTTTCAATTTAGTGCAACTTATTCGAGTATAGCTTGTGAAATTCATTCAGAACTTTCTTCGAGTCATCGAATTTTTCTTTATCGACATAGTATCATTCGTC